>Ga0116231_10000221_pt1 | contig 85442 bp, 60 predicted proteins | sample S1TSphgellanicum_2_FD_89695 | JGI IMG/M metagenome (GOLD analysis project Ga0116231, IMG submission 89695) | Host-associated microbial communities from peat moss isolated from Minnesota, USA - S1T2_Fd - Sphagnum magellanicum MG | ecosystem: Host-associated > Plants > Peat moss > Unclassified... | reverse complement strand
GCGGCGGCGGCAGTTTCGCCAGTGTGGCATGCTTTGTTGTTTCAGGTGACTCTTCTTTTGAATTTGCACCGGCCAAGCTTCGCGCTCACAAAATAATTCCAAAGCAGCACATGCAGCAGCACCCTCCTCCCCTTTTGGGGCTGAGATTCATTTGTACAAATGTCTCAATCAAGTGTTTTTGAGCTGCAAGTCTCTTGGTGGCCACCATGGAGTCATGGCCGCCATGGATCCGTCCGTCAGTCCATCACACCCATTTCGCGTGTAAGCAGCAATCTGCACTCAAACAAACCCATTGTAATTCTTTGGCTAAAAAGACACAAGATTGAATTCAAAATTCAACAAAGCAAATTGCCATTAATAATGAAACCACCCATTATTTCAAACATTAATAATAATAAAAACCAATTCCAAAGATTTTTCCAAAATCCTTCAAATACTTTTCTACTAAAAGTTAGTAGGGTGCATTGGTTTTTCAATTGTAAAATTTATTTGTATATCTCAAAATCCTCAAATTAGTATGCAATGAAACGCAGATATAAAACATTTCTAGTCAAAAGGTAAGCAATGGAATGAGTAGGTGAAGCTCTACACTCAAATGTGAAAGCAAACATAATAATATAGTGCAAATTAAATGAGTTCAAAAACAAATTCATAACTCCATACTTAAGTAACTTCAAACATATGTCATCCTTTCTCTCAAACCTTATGTTTAAGAGGGTTTAGGGCTTTCTTCAGTTATCCTGGCAGGGGCTTATCATCAACAGATTATTATTTTTTGTTTTTTGAGAATCTGGAAGTTGCCACATGTTGCATTTGCAGTGGTAAGTCGCAATTCTGTGGATGAGGTAATTATGACCCCACTTGAGAAACGAGTTACTTTTCTGTGTCCAGTCAGTCAATCAGTCAGCCAAGGGAAAGATAGAAATTTAACCTTGCATTTGACTGTAGTCAGAAATTTAACTTACATTTCAAAACTTGGGTTGTGGCCAGGGTGAAGCAGCACCTTCACTGGTTGGTACCTTCGGCTTCTGGAGTGAATCGGCCATTTTTAACGGTTAACCTGGGAAATGTTTACATTTAACCTGGTAACTTTTACATCTGACCTTCACGATCCTGATTTTACATTTTGATTGAATTCTTAGAATATTTATAAATATATTCATAGCAACCCCCAAAAAAATCGGGATTTAAAAACCCGTGTAAGGCGGTTATTACGATTTGCACCAGCCCTCTTCCGGGTATAATAGAGATGCGCTTAGGCTGCTAGGTGCTAACCTGGGTTCTCGAAAAAGAAAATATCAGCGTTCTGTGGTTGTTGGATTTGTAAAAAGAACTGGCAGTTGTGATTCTCGAAAATTTCGAAAATCGAGGAACTGCAGGTTCTGGTTTTTAAGAAAAACATGGGAATCAGAAAATCAAAATGCTAGATGGATATTTTTAAAAAAATCAAAGAACTGACAGTTTTCATGAGAGAACTGGGGGTTAGACTTTGAATTTTTCAACTTTTTTGAGAACCAAAGATTCTATGCCAGAACTGGTTTTAAAAGATTGTGGCCCCATTGGGCAAGTAGATAACCGGAGGGTATGTATGGCAGATTCTAATAATTGATTAACACTTAAAAAAATCCAGGTCTGATATAAAACCGCAACTAGCAAATTTACCTGGTTCTAAAACTTATTGAAAAAGTCTAATAACAGCTCAAGAAACCACCATTTCTTTCTTGAAACTCATGGTTATTTAATATTTCTGAGTTAAACTGGCAGTTCCTTAACTCTGAAATTAATTAAAAAACCCATGGTTCTTCTATTCTGATTTTTTCAAAATACCCTGAATGTCTCTTTGATTTTGATTTTTGTCTGAGTACCTGGAACCGGTGGTTATTAGAAAACATCAAGTCACACCTCACTAGTTTTTATGTTCTACCATGCTGTTTACTAATGGCTGTGTACCCGAAGGCAGTTGCTTCCTTGCACCCTAACTTAGTGCGGTGGGTGAAGAGAAATTGTTTTCTAAACAAAGTATGCAAAGTATACCCCTACTTGTACCTAGGCTTGTTGGTGGCAGCAAGGTGCCTAATAATAATTGTCTTTTTGTTATTTACCTTGGGCATTAGCGTAATATTATTTTATAATTAAGTGATTTACTAAATAATGAAGCTAGCATGTTTCAAATTTTCTTGGAGATTTTCAAAAGAGCAGGTAGGTATTTTTCAGAATTTTCAGCAATTCCAAAAATAACTAGTTAGTGCTCAACCAGCCTAGGTACTAGGGTAGTTACAAAGTTGTCACCAAACCATAATTTAAACATCACAGTGTTGAGAAAATTGACTAGGGCATTATTTACGTGTAAGAGAAAGCTCGAGGCTGAGGGCCAATGGCTTTGTTGGCTGTAAAATCCATTAGTTTTGTTTTGTGATATGTGGTGGGTATGTGATGATATCTGCCAGGTATCTTGGCAAAACAACTGAAAGAGAGCATTTCATTTTGGGAAAGCTTATGACATTTTCGGAAAGCCCCTGGGGGTTTTTGTGCATTATAAGGTTAGCCTCTACTTGACCATCACATGCAAATCTTCTGAAGCAATTACAAATCAATGAACATAGAGTTTGTGCTAGTATGTTCGCATTATCTGAAGCAATTGCAATTGCAAAGCAATGCGTGTAGGGGTTGCCCTAGTATGTTTGTGACATTAGATTATATATAATGGATGTGGAAAAATCGCCATGTTACATGGCAGGGAGAATCTCAAAACAAGACAAGAATATGAGCATTATTCTTGAAGCCATAGTTGATCAATCCGCGTGGATTTGTCATGCATTATCTTATTGCTGGGTGATAGGAGAATACTATGTTTAAGCTTTAGATAATGTTACCATTGTGCTGTACGGTAAACAAGAGCCCTTGATGGGGTTCAGGCACCATGGTGGGGGGACATTCACAAAACAAGGAGTTAAACTTGTCTCATCTTTGGCCCCTTACTATTGTGGCTGTGCCAATAGCCCAAGTGCGAACAAGATTATGTAATTACTACAAGTATGAACAAACTTCGATGATAAAACTTTGTGCTCTTTATGATCGGAAAACCACACTTGGATTCCAAGCCACGTCTTGATGAAATACTTATCACTTATGTACAACCAAAATTTCAAAACATGAGGGGAAAATGAAAAATGAAAAGATTGTATCTTCCTATTCTCTTTCTTAACAAGACGTGACCAGCATTAAAAAAGTCCATGTACCATGTAAGTATGCCCATGCATGGCATAGCCTTGATGCATTGCTTGGACATTGTGGACAACAACAACCCATTGAACACACTCTCCATGCATCTGCAATGCTCCCACATTTGGTATCGCTGTTTACAATGAGAATGCCTTCATTGTTGCATTTTGTCACCAAATCTTCATTGCCCTCTCTCCCTCTTGTATAGTCCACCTTGAACATATCTTGCAAGACATGAATTTGATCAGAAGGTGTCCTTGGAATTGCAGAGTCCCTCATACCAAAGCAGCAAAATCTGCTTTCAGCCATGCGGTTATTAGATTTGTTATCAAGCCAGAGTGCCGCCCCCTATTTCCGCACGTTTAAAAGCGGGTTACACCACTTTAAACTTACAATCATCTCACACAGGCAGCTGCGCAAGTGCAGAGCATGCTACAAAAACAAAAAACCGAAGAAATTCATACTAGACCTTCCTTCATCAACAAGAAAAAAACAACATTGAACATCAAGAGCTAACATTGCAAGTTTTTCAGGTGAGTTTGGAGTTACCTTATGTAGCAGATTGTGCTTCTTCTTCTACTAAATTCCAGTGATCTGCAACTTGAGATTTCAGAGGCACATTTTAGGTCGATTGCATGAGATCTTGGACATTGTGCTGAGGAATAAATAGATTGTGCCAGACAGAACTCTGACATAATTCCTTCTGTGATTCAAGCACTTTCTTCCATGAGAGCTGAGCTGCTACAGTTGTTAGTCCACCATCTCCATGTTGAGAAGTTAAAACCCTGTGGCCAGAAACTGTCACATACAATTGTACAATGCAAGAAATTGCATTGGTCCCAAGTCTTTAACAGTCACAAATAATAAGGTCTCACCATGAAAGAAGAAGAAGAATGACGGGAAGCTTGCTGAAGAGGCGTGATGGAGAAAACACTCATCATAATCTGGTGCTTTAAGTTGTTCCTTTGTGAGTTGGAACATTGTCACAATGACCTAGCATGATCACATCTCCAAAAACCTTGGTCCCATCTGAGCTACTCCAGATTATTGATGGGGACTTCAGGACAAAACAAGGCTGCCAAAAATGAACCAGAAGTTGGCTGCCACACGAACAACAATTTCTTCAACAGCAATTTTCAGGTCCTAGATCATTTCCTTCACCTCCAACATTTTGCAGAAGAGAAAAAGAGGACAAAGTTTGACACTCACTCAAGGAAAGTCCAAAGAAGTGTAGCACAACCCAGGAGGCACAAATATGCTGTTGCTGCAGAACTGAACGGGCATTACCATCATCAGCAAGAAAAGACACAATCAAACTGAAGCACCCTGAATTCACTGGCATCTCAAAGACTTCAAGGTTCTCAAGGTATATATAAGAGCTTGAACATGATATGCATTTTGCTGATAAAATCAGACTTACATGTGGATTCATCAACTCTTCTAGGACTCTGTACGCAGAAAAAGGATGATCAACACAACTAGTTGAGTTCTGAGAAGTGACGCTCAAAATTCTCTAACAAGTTTAGGACAAACTAAGGCCTGACCCTCTCCTAAAACAAAAAGGAAATTGTCAACTTTGTGCACTTTAAATCTGCTGAAGGGTTAGAAGACTCTGCATTCAAAACCTTGAGCTTTTCCCTCACTTTCATTCACTCAGTCCATCTATGAAATTCAAGCAATTGCAAAGCTTCATTTCCAGACATGACAACGAAGTTGAAGTCTGCAATCATCTCTTGTTTTCAGGTTACATATCAAGTAGACTACAATTGTATCAAAGAAGTTATAAGTAAGTTGAAGTTTCCTGTATCATGCCTAATTGAGCCAATACATGAGCTGCCATTTCATCAAAATAGACAACAACCTATGGTTAGGAATCAAGGATCTTCCTTGCTTGAAGTAGTATACATTGGTGCTACATTATCGTTTTCCAAATTCCAATTGAGAGATCATAAATTATGTCTGATTTGTAGTGATTATTTAAGACCACATAATGGCTTGTACATTGGTCTAAAACTCCCTTCCACTTCTTATCCCCTAGGCTAACTCCATGTACACTTCCTTTTCACATTGTCTTTTAAGAATGTAACAGGTTTCTTTCTCTATTCAGCACTTTTACAGGCAATTTCTTAGGCAAGACAGGTAGCTTTATTTGCTCTACTTTTGGTATTGTTAATGTCAGTTTTTTAATACATATTGGCAAGTAACAAAGGTGCTTGAAATGTGAATCAGCAGTCAAAAACCAATTACATGGAATTCTTGCAGGTGTGGGCATTTCATTTTTCAAAATGCCCCACGGGTTCTTACACTTGGTAAGCGTTCCTCCAAATACACTACAAATCTAGTCAGAGGTTTTTATGTTTTGGACTTAGTTGGTTTGGAGTGCACTTCCTATATGGTAGCCATTTTCTGCCCAAGTGAGTGCCAAGATGTGACAGGATCTGCAGCTCAAAGTGGCCTACACAGTTTGTAGTACAAACCATCCAGTGCAAATTTAGTGGAAAGCAAGGAGATGTAAATTCTGTTGCTTACAAACAGATGATGAAGTTTCAGAGTTGCTATTGGATGACGCCTAGTTGAAAACCAACATGAGGTCAAAGTAGCCGGATGTTATAATTGACTAGGTTGGTGAATCGAAATAATTCAGGAGGTCCAGTTCCAGTTGAACAGGCAAAATTTAAGAAATTTGGGTGGTCCAGTTCCAGTTGGACAGGGAGAAGGACTAGATTCTTTGACTGGAAAGAGCTGGTGAGCCAGATTTTTTTTCGCTAAAAAATTGTCCAAACATTTCAAAGCTTTCTGTTTCTTTACATGATTTTGCCTATACAAATCATTCATACAAAAATGTATCCCTCCAAGTTTACACAACTGTCGAAAGAGCAATAACAAAATGGGTACCTCAAAATTGAGATTCTCAATCACTGAAACCAAAGGTAGCTTCATGTAAAAAGAGTATTGCTCAGTAGGGTGATGAAACTCACTTTGCCAATAATTTGGTCAGAAAATCATGAGGAGCTCAATTGATTTTGCAGCAAGAAATGGCACTCTTCAAAATTCTGTGTCAAATCCCCACAAAAACACTGGCTCAAGGCACATTATTAGGGGCCCCTCTAAAACCCAAAGGCCAAAGGGAGGGCAGCTAGGTGAAGATTTAAGGATCTCCAACACCAGTCCAATGAATCACTCAGCAGAATAGTGCAGCATGTGCTGTTAGTCTGTTATGTTGACACAAAAGTATATTATAATGCATGGACACCAACCTTGTCAACAGACAATGAGATTGAGTTGTGCAAATAAATTTGAATACATGATTCTTTAAACTTGCAGAATAAAACAACATGCTGGAATAATAGGGTATGATCTGCAGTGATTAAGATTTTATTGTTCTATTAGTGGACGCTTATGTCAAACGTTACTTTAGCCCAATTTTGGAGGGACCCATTAATTCTGGATCTCCTGTTCCAAGCATATATATAGCTCTAATAAGGATTGAAATAATGTTGAAAGATATTATTGACTTCCTCGACAGATTTACTAACTTGTTTTTGACGCCTGACTAGCACCAGAAGCTTTTGGAGGGCTCCCATTGCAGCTAGGAGGCTTCTGGTTTTGGCAGGTGTATCAAATTGTAGACAAAGGCACTGGCAACAACACCGACTATTGGTCCCACTATGTACACCCATATATTGCTTTGTAGTTTGATGTAGCTATGGCTGGACCCAGTGATCTTGCTGGATTTGTGGATGCCCCGGAATCAGCCTGTGTATCTATATCCCCAATACACACAAACAAAATGCTAAAAAAAAACAAGAAGTCATGAATTGCACTGCAGAGTTCAGTCATCAGTAAGCATTTGGAGATCATAACAGAGCACAAATCATCCTGAACAAACAAAAAATCTGAACTTGGCCAAATTGGGGATTGAAATGGAGTGCAAATTACCATCCTTCATAAACCAAATCTGAGCTTGGCCAATTGGAGATCAAAACTGAGTGCAAATCTTAACAGTCCTTCACAAAGTTCCAAATCTGTTTGTACCAACTCAGGAGGTTCGAAAACATTGTACCTGGCCGTGAGAGCATTAAGGGCAATTGTACCACCTATTGCAATTCCAGCCAACTCGTCAACCTGTGATGATAACACACATCATGGTCAGCCTTTCTGCCTTGTGTTATATTGCCAGAATTAATGCTGAATTGGGAATCCAGTGAAACTTGGGATTAGGGTTAGGGTGAAGACAATGTTCAAGCAATCTAAGCTCAGGAGGAGCTCTGGAACAAAAGTTACCCATTACCAGAGATGAACCCCATAGAACAAAAGTCTTACTACTCTCAGAGGCCGTGCAAGATAAATCCTTGCAACAAACAAAAGCTATGTGCCATTGACATGGTGCAAAAGATTGAAGAATTCTTTCTTGTTTAAGCTGCTAATTTCCTAAGGTGGTGGAAGGGCATGGCCAATGGTGGCGAATTTTTCCAAAGATGAGTGTAATATTAGGGTTTGGAATTGTGAGAGGGTCTGAAAAAGGGATTGCAAAAAATGTATTCATGTGTGAGTTTTCATTTGCCAAAATTGGTCCACTGCACCATACTTCACCCATCATAGATGTGGAGATTCTAAAATCTAGAAAGAGCTTCAATGCGAATTGAAAGTTCTAAAGCTTGCAGAAAAAGATATGAGCTTGAGAGGGAGCTGCAGCTCAATGTGTTGTTGAGGATGAGGAGGAGCTGCTTACTGCATGAGTGTCGGTGGCAACTGAAGAGATGACAAACATGAGGATGAAGGTGATGATGATCTCTAATATTAGTGATTGTGCATGGCTACCAGCCAGCAGACTGGCACCTTCACTGGCAGCAGTGTTCAAGATCAGCTGTAACACATAAGCTGACACAATTGCACCTGTGAGTTGAGCACCAATGTATGTTGGAACCTGCAAACCTTGCAGCGCAACACAGTTCTAACATGAGCAAAGGATGATTTCATCTTCCATAAGCTTGCAGCTCCTGGATCTAGAGTTCTTCAGCAATACTAGAACTTTAGAACTCAGAACTTGTTGAGCTGCAGCTGCTAGCTAGTAAATTAAAGTTTTCAGCTTGAACTTCACTGTGGGTGAAGGACTCAGGGATGAATCTGCACTGCAGTTGCAGTACGTGGTACCTGTGTCCAGGGGCAGTGTCTGGCAATTGTGAAGGCGATGGTGACTGCAGGATTCATGTGAGCACCCACAACATAGATGGAGATATATCTATATATCTATATATAAGCTATCTATATATCTCAGGACATTGATACTTGATACATGACTAGTGATTGTGTCTTCTTGGTATCATTTGTCTCAAATTAATGATATTGCAAATTGTATGCGCCTTGTTGGCATTTGTGTTCAAGCTTTTCTACCTTTCCTTGAATGGGTTGTTTGAGTGGTACTATATAGGTATGGCTCTTTCCCTCTTCATTGTTCTTTGTGTTCAACTTAATGGAGCAAAAATAAGGAAGGTCTCCACCTCCAAATTGGGTGGTGACTTTCAAGACTCAAGCTAGGGTCTCTAGTGTAGGTCTCTAGTGTAGGAAATTGAATTAGAAGGTGATGGTATCATATTTTGTTCATTGTTTGTATAACCAAACCTCTTTGTGGGTGGTCAAATTTAGGTTTGCACCTCAAAATATTTTCTTTTTCCTCATTTCTTATTCTTTGGCACCAACTCTAAGTTTTTATGTGATGATGTCCATATTTTCTAAGATTTCCTTATCCAACTATGATCCTCAATTTTAGCCAAACTCAAGCTTTGGTGCAATTCTATTTTGTGACACATGAAAAACTTTGGGATATCAATCCTTCACATGTTAAGTTTGTGTGCTTCAAATCAATCATGTTTGCCACTTGGTGACTAGTGTCCTCATTGTTTCCATCTTTGCATCACTTATGGTTCAACGAAAAAGTATGGATGGGAAGTTCTTAAGGTTACTATGTGGACAGACTGATCTCTATCAGATTCATGGCGTTGAAAATCATTTTTTGTTTTGTCGTTCTATTGTTCACAGAAAGGTTTCTTAAAGGAAGCCTTCATGTGATGATAAGCTTATTTTAAAGTTTGTGTGAAAGTTTAAGGATTAGTATAATGTTTGTTGTTTTACTCTTGAATGGAGGAAAATGGTGTGAACATGGGAGGCAGCGTGACTACAAAAGGGATGCGAAATTTGAAGCTAAGTACACTAGTTGTTTTGGAGTGGATTGGTGTGTTGTAGAGATTGCATTCAGAATGTTGGAAACACTTTTGGCTTATAATGAAGGGATGAATGCTTGTGATGAATAGGTTTTGTTTATTTTTCTGGGAGGTTGCTCTTGTTTTTTCCATTGTGCAATTGATCTTTTAGAAAGAATATGGGTATTTTCACAGACATAGGTCAAGGATAGGGGAATGATGAAGGATATAGGGATTTTGTGAGCGACCCATTGGCAATGGATCATGTGTGAGTGAGCATTGTGATGGGGTGTTAAGTGTTTTGGATGAAGGAAAAGAGTACCTAGTAGCTTAGGACCTCCGAATGTGTGCATGAATTACTCAATTGGGTTTTGTAGAATTAGTCCAGTTGGGTGTTGAGCAACATTTGTCAAACTTCCGAATTCTATTTTGTAGAGTGAGTGGGGACATCAACATTCTAAAATTGAGCTTCATATATTTTCTTGGAGTGTAGTTTGATGTCTGCAAGGGAGTTAGTGGAAGTTTTAGTGTGAGAGTTGTTTGAGTAACATTGGGGTATTTTGTTACAAATATTGTTGTTATGGGTGTGTTAGTGTTGGGGGAAGCTTTAGATGTGCCAATTTGGTTAGTTGATGTTCAAGAAAGTGAAATCGGAATGGTCTAACCCATGTAGACTTATATTTAATAGATCTGATAACCATAGAACATCTACCCTTCATGAGCATGTACCATTGGAAATTTGATGGATAAATTTTTAAATATGTGAATTGTGTGTATATAATTGATTTTGGCTTGTTGGTGTATAATTAATGTGTTATTTGGGAACTTACCAAGCCCATCTTTTTCGATATCTGAGCGAGTCTTTCTGGGTATTCATAGGAGTTGACAATACTATGAATAATGTTGAACACTTGTGATTTTGGGGAGAGAGTATAATATTTGTAGCATCATGAACCAAGAAAGAGAAGATCAATTGTGAAATGCTCAACACAGGGACAAAATTTTAGCCATCATGAGTTTGACTTTCCATTTCCCAGGTATGACCTTCTATCTAGGGAAGGAGTAATTATTCTAAGGTTACAAGGGCATGGTGTGGTGAGTATCATTGGATTCAATCTAGACTTAACAAGAGTAGGTGATTTGGCGTTGCTTGTTACTCATATTGGCATGTACATGAGGGTTCAAGTGTGGTTGAAAATAGGACATGGGACAGGAAGCTAGATTATAGTTGACATGCATCATCACAAATATTATTTCTCTTCTATTTTTTTCCAATCCATTAACTATTGAGGTGTTTGAAGAAGTTGATTCATTACCTAGGGTAGGAGATATGTGGATCCCAATGGCTACAAGTTCACCTTTTCACTGTGTGAGGTTTTTCATTCCAAGAATTGATGTGTTATTTGTTGTTGGTGACAAAATAATTAAGATTGACATTTTGGAGCAGAGTCAAAGGCCCTGGTTTAGCTACTAGGAAAAAATATTGATGGGAAGTGGTTGTGGAACTTTGAACATGATGAAAGAATACAATATGAATCTCATCAATTATTTGTTGGATCATATGTAATCATTAACGATAAACCCAATCAAGAATTAGAATTATATTGAAGTAGTTTGATTTTGGAATTCACAATGGATGGAAATAGCCAATACATTTGAAAGCAATCCTATGATAGATAATTGCTTTAATCCCTCTTTGTTTGATTTTGGAATTCACAATGGATGGAAATAGCTAATACATTTGAAAGCAATCCTATGACAGATAATTGCTTTAATCCCTCTTTGTTCAATTTTGAAATACCTAATTTTGAAAATGGAAAACCTGTTACTAAATTAACACATATTTGGATTCTTGGATCATTGAAGATAGATCAACACTATGTTAGATTCTACCTACTAGAGATGGAAAGTATGTTTAAAATATGGGACATAATTGTTAGGGTTGAACATTTTGGAATTGTTTCAAAAATGTTAAGTTGGAGTTTGAATAAAGAAAATGTATGGGTTAAAAATAATTTTAAAAACATTGATTTTGCTTTAAACTTTGATTAGGAGAGAAAAAAAATTGGTCTTTATATGTAGTGATCATAAAAGTAGTGGATCAAGTAGGTACCACAAGATGACAAGCCCAAAGGGCATGGATGAATTTTTTTGGGGAAAGGAGTTTGAGGATGTTTACGACTAGATGGAAAGATTGGAGATGACGGCAAAAGTAAGGGGAATTGATGAACAAAAACGGTTCAAGATTGGCAAGCTGAATTTGCGAGGAAAGGCAAAGGATTAGTATAAGAAATTGGTCACTGCTTTAGTAGATTGGCCATGTATGAAGGTTGCCATGCCTTTGAAGTGTGGTACAGTGGACAAAGAAAAGATCAAGGTTAAATTGGACCAAATAAAGTACTCCAACCAAAATAGAAAATTCAGGCCTACCATGATAGGATGGAGAAACTATTTGCAAGGTACAAGTTGGAGGATATTGAGCAAAGGAGAAGGTTTCCTTTCCAAGTTGCGCCCTAAGACTAGAAAACTTTGTGTAATGGAAGACTGTGCAAGTATGGATGAATTGTTTATAGTAGCTTTGGAAGTAGAAAGAGTTGTAATGGAATTGGGAGAAACTGCATATGAATTGTTGAAGTAGGAGCAAGAAAAAGGTGATGTGACTGACGCTGTCATGGAAAAACATGTTAATGCTTTGAATGAGTCATTCATAAGTTTTTTCAAACAAGGTATTTCATCAAGACTTGGAGATGGATCGCTTGGAATTAGCACTTCACTAATGTGCCAAATATGTAATGTAGTTGATCATGTTGTTATTATTTGTTCAAAAATTGGGGACTTGCAATTTAAATGCAATAAATGTGGTCTTCCACATAGGATGGAAAATTGTGGGCTTAGATGTGGTTTTTGTATAGGGATGGGTCATATTAAAAACATGTGTTGGAAGAATGGGGAAAAAATCACATTTAGCTGTAAATAATTATCTAGAAGTGCTTGTGGATGATGAATCAACAACACTTAAGCAATTGAATAGGTTGTGTGGGAGTAATCATGATATATATTCTGAAGCCATAATTCTTAAAAGGAGACTACTAGTGGATATGTAGGCACTAAAAATGGAAGAAGTAGAAAACAGAGCAACAAGTTTTGATTCTTTGGATGTTATGAAGGAAGAAAATTCTTAGTTTAAAATTTTAACACACTTCATCAAGGGCAAAATTGCCTTATCACCAATGGAAACCATTCTATCACAAGTGAATTGGAATACTTGGCGAGCCTTGTGAAATTGGCTTAAAAGAAAGGGATGATAATTTGAAGTTAGCAAATCTAATAAAATTAAATGAGGCACCTACAATTCACAAAATATGCATAAGAGTCATAGAAGTAGGATGCTACATTTGTTAGTAGGTGTTGGCAATAATCTAGTTGAAGGACTTGTGGATACAAAAACATTAATGTCAATTATGTCAACATTTGTATTGCATGAGTTAGGGATCATGCATTTGGTTACAAGCATGGAGTTTTACAAAACTACCTAAGGGTTAGTAACACAAGTGTTTGGGAAGATAAATGAGATTACAATAAGAGTGGGAGAAGTTTGGTGCTTAGTGACTTTCATAGTTGTGGATATTGACAATTACGACCTATTTCTCGGATTAGCCTTTTTGATAAAAATTGAAATAGTAATAGATGTAGAAAAAGGCACAATTCAAATGTAAACTTTTATTTTTTATAAACACAAAATTGAAAAAAATGAAAATTTGAATGTTTTTTAGATGTTTATAATAGTTACCTATTACTATAAAAAATTTGAGGATGAAATAAATTGTATTATGAAAATTAAAAAGCCTTTTATCAAAGTTATGTCATTGAATGAAGTTGTTAAACATCATTTATTCAAACCAAACTTTGACATTGGAAATTTTTTTATTCATTTTAGATTTTCAATATCCATATTATTCAATCAACACAACTTTCCATGATTCACATGCCATTAAAGTGGCATCGCATAGACAAACGTAATAAGAATTGTAAAAAAGTTAACTTTTTGACATCAATTTTGGCTCATTCGAGCTCATCTGCACCTTCAGTCAAAAAATTTCGGTAGTGGTTATAGATTTAATAGAAAAGTATGAATGGGAAGTTCTTAGGGTTACTATGTGGATAGACTAATCTCTATCAGATTCATGGTGCTAATAATTGTTTTTTATTTTGTCATTTTTTTATTCACAGAAAAGTTTCTTAAAAGAAACCTTCATGTGATGATAAGCTTGTTCTTAAGTTTGTGTGAAAGCTTAGGGATTAGTATAATGTTCGTTTTTTTACTTTTGAATGGAGGAGAATGGTGTGAGCATGGGAAGCAATGTAGTTACAAAAGGGACACAAAATTTGAAGCTAAGTACACTAGTTGTTTTTGAATGGATTGGTGTGTTGTAGAGATAGCATTCAAAATGTTGGAAACACTTTTGATTTATGATGAAAGGATGAATGCCCATGATGAGTAGGTTTTGTCTATCTTTCTGGGAGGTTACTCTTGTTTTTTCCATTGTGTAGTTGACCTTTTAGAAAGAATATGGGTATTATCATGAACATAGGTCAAGGATTAGGGGAATGATGAAGGATATAAGGATTTGATGAACGACCCATTGGTAAAGGAATATGTGTGAGTGAGCATTGTGATGGGGTGTTAAGTGTTTTGGATGAAGGAAGAGAATACCTAGTAGCTTGGGACCTCCAAATGTGTGCATGAATTACTTAGTTGGGTTTTGTAAAATTAGTCCAGTTGGGTGTTGAGGCAACATTTGTCAAACTTTCAAATTTTATTTTGTAGAGTGAATGCTAGTTTCAATGTGAAAGTTGTTTGAATAACATTGGGGTATTTTGTTACAAAGATTGTTATTATGGGTGTCTTGGTGTTGAGGGAAGCTTTGGATGTGCCAATTTGGTTAGTTGATGCTCAAGAGAGTGAAATCGGAGTGGTCTAACCCCTTAGGCCTATATTTAGTAAATATGATAACCATAGAACATCTACCCTTCATGAGCATGTACCATTGGAAATTTGATGGATAAATTCTTGAATTTGTGAACTATGTGTATACAGCTGTTGTTGGGTTGTTGGTGTATAGTCAATGTGTTTTTTGGGAACTTACCAATAGTGTCACATTAGTTTCCAGATACTACTAGTGGAAATTTTTAGATTAACTTGCAAGCCTTCATTAGTTGCATTGAAGTAAAATGCTTCTTTGATACACATTGAATTGTGTTAGGGCTATGTAATTAGTTCGCAAATAGGATGTTTTTGTCTTCTTTGAAGCCTAGTCCCAGTCCTTAACCAATGCTATTTGATTTGTTAGATGGCCATTGCTTCTATAATTAATGCATATCTTCATTATCGTTTGCAACTCATTACCAAGTGGTGAAAGGTGGAAAAGATCATGATGTAAAAGTTCTTTACAATTATGCAGCTTTTAACTCCCCTATGAACCCAGAGGAAGTTAGAGAGAGTGACCAGCCCTCACTGATCAAGTCCTTTTCATCAAAGTGAAAAAAGGTGCAACAAGTGCAACTTGGAGTGTGGCCGCACATGATGGCCTTATTGGAGGTGGGAATCATGTATGCGTCTCCTCCTCCCTTTGCCTCACACCTTAAGATGGCTGACATTGTGTTTCAAGTAATCTGATCCATTTCCACTAATCCTATAATTGCGTTGTCTTTTGTCATTATTGCATTCACGAGTGATGTGTGATATGGAGGCAACCATGCCATAGGGAGTGGAGCCAATGGAGAAGGGTATCACAAAATCAATGGGAGGATTTGAATGTAATTTTTCAAACATGTACTAAAACAATTGAAATCATTTTTTTCTTTTAATTTGATATATTTAACAAAAATTATTAGAGTTTTTTCGAATGCAATTTTATTTTCAATATATTAATATACATATTTTCAAAAAATTGAATCAATCAAATAAATAAAAGTACCCAAACAAGTTTTGAAACCAATATAAACTGATCAGCTCAAGCAAATTTTCCACAACTTTTCTGGAAAATGTGTCAATGTACAAACGTCCTTGAAAAGGAGTGGGCTCACAGTGCAATGTAATGGCTCTATGCCTTTATGGCAAATTCAAAGCAGTGACAGTTAAAGCAGGAATTATTGTTGCACAAAGCTAATAAAAAATGAATGCAGAATTGGGTCCACAGCAACACCTGGTGAACATTCCTAGTCACCCTAAACCCTAAACCTAAAGCTGCTGGCCGGAGGCTTGTGAGCTTTTGCAATGGGCAATTGCTCCTTGGATAGAGCTGTGAAGCTCAGACATGATACTGCTGTTGCTATTGCAGCTAGTGTTCTTGTTTCTGCTGCTCATGGGACTAGTTATACTAGTACTGATATTGCTACTACTTCTACCACCCAGGATCAGCAGCTTTGGACTGCTCTTGGAAGTCTTGAGATTATTCATGGTGCTCGATTTGTTGTTGTTGTTGCAATTGCTTAACTTGAGCGGGCTGTTGGTGGCAGCTGGGGATACGAAGGTACGTCCTGCTGCAGGACGTACTATCCTGCTGGGACTGCTAGCATTCATCAGCCTTGCACCCGGTGTCGTGCAGGACGCTACTCCGGATGCTGCAGAACTTGCAGCAATAGGGTGCAGAACGGGACTCCTGACCTTCTCGATTGCTGGCATGGACTTGGGGCGTACTGCATGCAGCAGCATCAGATCCTCATATTGCGCGGGAGCTGCTGCAGCAGGCCGCAATGTATTCTTACGCTCCAAATTGGGAGTTTTGGTATTCGACATCTTCTGGGGTGACTGCCTGCGAGTGTGATCATCTGCTGCAGCAGCCTTCAGTTGATTAGGATGTTTGTGAAGATCAGCTGAACCAGCTGCTGCAGCTTGAGTACTACTCTTTGATCCATAGGGTGCTTTCAGGATCTTCACAAACAGTAGCCAGCGTTCACGTATCTTGGAGATATTGGTAGCTTGAACCCTAGACGTTTGCTGGCCCAGCTTACAGCTCGAAGCTGAATGTATGGTGTACGAATGCCGCCAGGGCGTTGTTCCTCTCAGTGCAGGAATTACAGCTTCGTGCTCTTCATGAGAGCAGGAGTGCTCATCATGTCTGGAAGTAGCTCCTCGCATTGAAGCTGTGATACTGCGATTTGCTGTTGTCTCACGGGTTTGATGGCGAGTTTCAGAAAATCGGAAGATGGGTCGCGGTGATTGGTGGTGCCGCATGAGGTGGTCCTCGTGTCCAATCGACTTCGGCGTCTTCTTAGAACCGAACAGGCCCAGGTGCTTCAGATTGAAGGGAAATCGAAGCCACGAAGAATTGTGGAGAGACGACACTTCAGACGGCTTCACAGTGCAACTGCAGCACGGGGCGTGACATTCTCGATTGGTATTCAGCTGGTGACCAGAGTTTGTGTTTTCCTCGCTTGATTCTTGTTGCTGTGACGACGGGCGCATCCGAGCTTGTTGTTCGTTGCTGTTGACAGTAATTGCATCATCCTGGGAGCTCCCGTTAGAACACCGCGAGGTGGTACTAGTGTCTCCTGTTTCCCTAGTGTCACCGCCGCCGGACTCACAAGACGTACTCTGTTGGGAACCGAAACTGGAGCTCCTGGAATCCTCCTGCATCGTCCTCAAATCCACTGTGGGCGCTGCTGTAACATTATTTCTCGTCTTGACGTACAGGCTGCAGCTACAGTTATATGACGACGGCTGTAGAATATCACGAAGCATATTATTCTTGGGCGACTGCAGACGTTTCATGGTGCTCAGTGGGACATGATCCGAACCTTCTCTTCGTGAAAGGATATACTTGTGATCTTGACTCACATGATCTATCTCAAGAGTTTGGTCCAAGCCTGAACGGATCAGGATCGGAGCAGCCTTCTTGCAAGAGAACTCATGATGACCCGAAGAGATCAAGGCACACCTGTTTGTCATGGGTAATACTCCCGCATCTGGCCGCATCTGCTCCGGCTCCTCTGCGTACTGCAAAGTGCAGAACCCCAATTGATCGCGGAAGAAGCTGTGATCCGCGGAAGAAATCGGGCCCGCGCCAGCTCCTGGCTGCAACATTGTGCTCCAATGCTGCACGGCAAGCTCCAAGGCCCGACTCCAACCTATAAATGCGAAATATCTTGTTACTCGGCAACTGCTGCATGCGGCACTTGATCTCGACTAATGATTCTCGCCCTTCACGGATATGATGCAATATAATATAGTTCCTAGCTAGCTCGATCTTATACTGTCCGACGTCGTAGACTACTTTCGGTCAATTCGAGACTGGCCCCAACCGATCAATATCCTTCTTCACATTGATATATCTACAAAGAGAAGTTTCATGATAATATTGTACAAAGAGTTTCATGATAATATTGTACAAAGAGTTTCATGATATTGAACATGAATCTAATTCTCATCCGGCCTGCATCTACGTCCTTGGGATTCTCTCATTCAATAAGTACCCATTAGACACAACACCTATAAACTCCGACCCAGCTGCACAAGATCTTCAGAGGCGTGCAACCGCTAGAGCTGGAGATAATCATGCATGGGCGCAACAAATTTAGCAGGGGGGAAATGAAAAAAGAGGAGCTTCTGGAACACACCTGGAAATAAACCGATACTCTTGGGGACTTGCAGCGCTTAGAGAGATGCTCAGGACATCAGTACACTACGTACGCGGGTGCTCGGATCAGGCCTACAAGGAGCTCTTGGATCGGTGATTGCCTTGTGAGAAAATTGTCTAACTTTACCTGCAAGAATAGGCTACAAACGTACGTAAGTAACAGGGAATTGTACAACACAGGGGCGGGGTTTTACAACATTCACATTAAGGAACCTCACAGGGAATGTTCATCTAGAAGGATTTATGTACAACTCTAGCATATAACTAAACTTGGGGAAGTTGGCTATTTATCCTCGGTTGGACAGCACCTATTAGGGAGAAATCTATTTTTTTCCCTTTGACATAATTGGTTCTAAAGAGCGATTTCTAAAAAGGATTTTTTTTCCCACTTGTCACACAGAGAGTTGTACGAGAACTCCTTGTGAGGAGACCACAGGTATGACCAAAAAACTTGAGAAGACTAAGCTTAGATCTGTAATAATTTTTTCTCCGGCGACTAGTTATACAACTAGAGGAGTAACTTCATGAGCTGCTGCAGCTAGCTTGAATGGCAGTACTCGATGATCAGCTGCAACATCGTTTTGTTGACGTCTGTAAGCTGGTACTCATCATGGGCGTTTATAACTAGCTGATGATCAATACGAGCAGCGCCCCTAAAGTGTGTAAGCAAGCACACATGCATGCAGGGGTCTGATTGGGCCGAAGAAAGTGCATCTGTTCTAGTAGTACGTCATGTGAGCACTGCAGCAATACTGATGTAGTCACATTAAAAGCACCATTTTGTAGTTCAGAAGATCAAAATAATATATTCCGCTGTACACTAGACCCCACTAAAGTCCACGACATTCTTGCAGCTATGATGACGGAAGAGAAATCGTCCAAGAGCACAGGTGTAAGGATCGAACAGACACACAGAGACGCAGAGAATAGAACGGAAAGAGGAGGAGGAGGAGAACTCTCGGGAGTGTCGAGGGAGGGACGGAAGTGCCTGCTGCTGCTGCTTCTGCATGTGTCTTCTGACAGAGGCCATTTATGACGCAGAATATGCGCCGGCCATGTCTGTTCTGACAGTGGCCGTTTACGACACAGTAAAATATGGATTGGAAGTTTTTTAATTTATGATTTTATGTATATACATTTTTTTTTTGTGAATTTATTTTTTAAAGATTATTGATATATGATATATTCAAGCAAAAGGAACATAAATGCAAAAGTTTTGTTAGAAAAACCTCAACCAAAAAAAAAGTTATGAACTTTTGAATGTTTTGAAATGGACTTTTTTTTAAAAAGTTCATATTATAATCATTTTTTTATGGATTTTTAAATTTTTTTTTAACATGTAAAGAGTTATTTGGGTGGGCTTTTATTCAAATAATATTTATTTGTTCATTAACCACCTTGCAATCCCTCGTTTCACCAATGATATCATAATAAACTATCATATTAACATTGTTGGATTTTTATGGATTATTTATCCACTAGAATCAATGCACCTTATCTTGCAACTACCCTAGGAAAATTAATTTTAAGCATCAAGTTAGAAAAAGTTCAAAATTAAATAGTTTAATTTTAAATCTAAAATTAATTAAATACAAACTATAACCTACTAGTGGTTTTCTAAAACAATTTCTAAACCTAAGTTGTGTGATGGGTTTTTAATTTTATCTTTAAAAATCCCCCATAAAAATTCTAAAACAAGAACTACTAAAACATTTTTTTGCCTTAAATTTTTGACAAAAATTACATCCAAAAAGCTACTCCTTCCATAGTTCATGGGAAATTTATAAAGTGGTGTTGGGGCAATTTTTCTCATGGCTAGAAACCTTTGTTATTTTGGAAAATAACTATTTTTAATTTAAAATTTTCATAAAGGGTGAAATCACACTAATTCATGTACACAAGTAATTGTAACCAGTGTTTGGTTTTGTATATTATACTCAAAAACACTTTTAAAACATTATAACAAGTGTTTTTAAGCAGTAAAAGAACTTGTAAATGAATTTGAATTTTTTTTAAATGACTTATGTTTAGCAAATTTTCTATGTAAATCATAACATAATAGTGTGATGAAAATCTTCAAAATTTTCAAGAATTTTGTTCAAAATATTTCAAGAATATTCCAAAACAAACACCCAATAAGCAATCACCCAAGGAGGTGGGTGTGGTGTATAATATCACGTTAACACCTTAAAGTTATAGGCTAATTATTTCAAAGTTAAAAACCTTTGAATAAGGTAATGAAAAACCAATCTAAAACCCAAAAATGACTTAAATTCAACTAGAATTAAACAAGTTCACTACTTTGGACCAATGTTAAGTGTGTATATGGTCCAATTGATATAATTATTATCTAAGTGTAAGTGTATATAAAAAATATACACACTTCACATGTAAGTGTAAATGTAAAATCAAACAAAAAAAAAACTTCTATGTGGTTTTTTAGATTCTAAATCATAAACGTAAAACTTGGCTTGTTTATGCAAAGTCAATATAGTTTTTGCCAATCAAAATTCTTGAATAATAAAGGTCTTAGTGTCTATATTACTAACACATGTGGATAAAAAGCTGAATGCTCTTTGATGTAGGATCATTGTGATCATTCTTCCACAAGAAATTAAGGTTTATAACAAAATGGGGGTATTGCACTTCTTGCTTATAATTTAATTGTGGTCTTCTAAACAACAAAGCAAGACCATAACAAATTCATGTGTAAGATGACAAAGGGTGGATGACACCTAAAATATAATGTTGATGAAACTTGCAACAATGTTAGGAATTGCAAGATGACCGCAACACTACCACCTACACTTTAACAAAAATGTAGATGAAAAGGAAAAACATGAAGGAGTTCACCTTAAACCCTTAAACCCTATTATGCAAGACCACAATGAAAGAAGTTGCAATATAATCATTTTTAAAAAAAGGTGCAAAATGACAAAAAGGGGAAGGAATAAGGTGTAAGAAGTTCATTTGTTGGAACCTACAAAAAGATAAAGTGTTGCAAGATGACAACAATGTCATCAACTAAATTTGCAAACAAATTAGACAATGGGGAACAACATGGGGGAGGTCACAAAACAACAATGGGAAGGATTCTATAAGATGTCATTTCTCCATACTTCATACCTAATGTTCTCTTCTTTCCTCATGCTTACCATTTGCCCTTTTAACCTTTCCCATTTTATTTTCTTTTTTTGTTGAACCAACTCCACTTCCACAATTTTCATTTTTATTCCTAAAAAAAAAAAAAAAAATGTGTAATATGCATATGTATTACGTATTGTTTTGATTGTTTGTTCATTCATTATCCCACAAAAGATTAAGGTTCATAACAAAATGAGGATATTACAATTGTTATTGAATATTTTGGCTTTTTCAAAAATGAGAGTTATGCATCATTATTTACATTTATACAATGAAAAATATACACAATAATGTGTAAATTTACATGTAAATAAAAAAATAAGCATAACAAATAATGTACATGTAAAAACTTAAGCTTGTAAATGATTTACATTTAGACAATTTAACATAACATATAAATCAACCATTCACTTTTACACTTACACACACAACAATGATTTGGATTTAAAATTTGCAACTCATGTGTTGGTCTTCACAAAGCCCAACAAAACAAATGACTTCCTTTCATTATAAAAAAAAAAAGTGTTTTGCAACTAACCTTGCAACTCAATTTTTCAATCATAATGACCACTTGCAACTCATCATATATATGGTGCAACTCATTGTAACTCAATTGTAGCTTTGTTGTAACAATTCCTTTTCAACTACTATGCAACTCCCTTATGATTACAAGCATAATGTCATGCTAATGTCATTTTTCATCCATTCATCGAAATTTAACGTATGGCCCTATAAAATCTTTTGGTGATTTTGTTTTTGAAATATTGATATCCATTGTCCATTATGGTTATTCATTTTGGATGGTCTTAAATTATGACATGTGGCATAATCAAAAGCTGCCATGTGGCAAATTAATTGAATCTTGGAAACAAATATATATTTATATATAAGTACCTAAGTAGGTCATTATATAACCATAGGTAAGTTGGTAGTTCCTACATACCAACCTACCTATTTACCTGTTTATTTAGGTAGGCAAGTAAGTAGGTAGGAAAACATAATATTAAAAAGGTAGGTGGATTAAATAATAGTCACATAAATTTTATAATTTTGTTCTGTGTTTTGCTTTTAGGGTTAAAATTTTATGAATTCATCCCAACATGGCATGTGTATTTGAATGTGAGAAAAAGATGTCTCCTTTATATAGTTTGTGAAATGAAATATTGAAAATCAAACATATGGGTTAAATCTTTTAGTTGCTCCTTAGTTGCAATTGAGTTGCAATTACAAAAACAACTTTTCCACATGCTTTGTGTTTGATTTTAATTTTATAATTAATCTAAATTTTATAATCAATCATCTAACGTAATTATTTGAAATTTAATTATTTAAATTAAATATCTGATAAATAAATATCTAGATTTATTATCTGAATTAATTAATCAAATTAAATTCATTTTATTTAGTGAATTTAAATAACTATTTATTAGATAATCAATATCTGATTTTAGATATTTATTTATTTATTTTCTTAATTAACTAAAAAATATTTATTTTCATTTTATAAATGAATTCATATGAATAGTTTATTGTTTAGTTTAATTAATTAATTAATAGTAATTAAGTATAACTAATAATAAACATGAATTTGAATAGAAGACATTGAAATATATATAGTCATATCCATATCTACAACCTTATTGAATGGTTAATAGAATATACACATTACATTTAATTTCAATTCAAAAGTGAATTTTCACCCTTCATAAAATTCTATGGTTTTATATGTATGTATGACAACATGATATTGTGAGTTGCAATGTGATGGAATATTAATAATACAAAACTTTAACACCAATCACAAAAAATAGAACTACAATATTTTAAAATTATTTATTTAGTTAATTATGCAAGAATGAATTATCTAAATTAATTAATTTCATAAATTTTTTGAATTAGATTGATTAATTTAGATTTAGGAATAATTTTTTTAATCTATTTTTAGATCATATTAATTAAGAAAATTAAGCCATAAATTAATATTTAATACTTAATAAATTATTTTAAAATATTAAATATGCCACAAGATGCAACCCAATTCTAATGAGCTATCCACAAAAGAATCAATTATTATCAATTTTACACTTGTTCATGCAACCTACAAAAATTTTAAGTGTATATGCTTGAATATCTTGATGTGCCTCCAATATAAATATTTTAAATATAGTTTATGTAGCATTGGGATCCAATTTGAAATCTACAAATCACATTTTATATGTATAATGAATTGATAGTATTCTATTAATGGTTAAATACTCACATTATAATGGCCATCCAGTTGTAAAACAATGTTAATATTGTGACCCCATAATGCTATGTATATATGTAACAACAAATAGCATCCATGTGGCACAATAATGGCATAATAGTGGGCAAGTAATAATACAATAGTGGCCAACTAAACACAAACAAATTTTATAATTGAAAACCAATTACAAAGCTTGTACCTCATGGACGGTGGGAATGTGGACACATGGTGTAATTGCACATATGAAAGTTATACGCTAATTGTAAAAAAGTTATTCAATGTGTAGCTCTTTTTTAACAGTTTTAATTTAGTTGCACATTACAACTATAATGCAATTCCTAAAAAAACCAAATGTAATTGACTACATGCATAAATATGGTGTGTATAAATTATTATATATGAAACACATTTAAAACTATGGTGCAACTACTGAACATCTAACTTATTTTTTAACATGAAAATTTATTTATTAAATCACCATATTTATAAAGTGGATAGGAGTTGCACTTTGGAGGATGTAGTTGTAACATAGTTGTATTTGAATGGTTTTTGAACACTACTTGCAAGGCAATGTGGACACGATATTTCATACTGTTTAAACAACCAACTATCATGATTATAAGTCAAGTTTGTGGCATTTAAATAGAGTAAACTCTCAACTTATATTGTTTAATTTTTCATGTTTATAGGTGGGGGGCCTAAGGAAATGATTAACATTTTGTGTTGGATGTCATAAACACCAATAGTATGGTAAAGGCCCAATAGTTATGGTGTGCATAGTAGAAGGGGTATTAACTAAAGCAAAAAATGGTGGCAACCATGCCTAGAATAAAATATGCATGTAGGCAATGAGACAACTAAACATACATCCTAGAAGGTTCATCTTCTTCTTTTTTTTGTAGGGGGGCGAGGGGAAGGTAAGGTGTGAGGATGGAAGTTTCTTGATTTTTTTTGTTTTGATCATGTTTTTAATAATAATCCCTAATATTTTCAACTTCACAATGTGTTCCCCAAAGGTCTTCCCAATAGCACCTTACTTTATCCCATTTTTTTGCTCAAAGTTTTCCCCTTTATAGGTGAGCCAAAGGGGAAGCATTCATGTAGCCAAAATTTGGGGCAAGGTAAATTACAATTATGTTCAATAAAAAAAAAATCACAACACTTGGTCACACTTCCTAAATTTTTGCCTTGGAAATTAAATAGGAAAATGAACAATTTATAGATTTTACTATTTTAAAAAAATGTCACTATAACATATGCATTATTGATGCACCAATTGGTGAATTCTGCTTAAATTTTGAAAAATGTGGCATTAGGATCAAATCCTTTTGAAACATTTCATAAATACCATGGAATTTTAGGTCTAATTGTTGACATTGAATTTACAAACACATGTATGTCTAGAGGATCCTTCCATTCATAAGACAAAAAGTTTAAACTCTCAAACGCATATGCCCCCAATATCTCTCCTCCTCAAAAATCCCACATCCATTTTTTTTATAGATTCCATGTCCCCCTTATTTATGTAATTTTAAAATTTCATAACCATTTATCGATTTCCCCAAAACAAACCTCCTAGAAATCATCCCCAACATACTTGTATGTAACTATTGTTTAGATTCCATTTTAGTACAAAATTTCAATCATAATCCTAGAAATTAGAGAAAAAGAAAAATCTTCTTCAAACCCTTGGTGACAAATTAAAACCTCCTATGAGCACATCCCAAATGTTAATCCCATTTTTCCCTACAGTGATAGCCAAAGCCCCATTCCACATTATTTTAGATTTTTCATTGCCTCCCACCCCATTGATCTTATTTTTATTTATTCACATGTTTAAATATTCATAGGAGCCTTCATGATCTTAATGGAAGGTATTTCCATGGTTAATTAATTTGTCTCAAACACATATTATATCACCTCAAGGACATACCCCTTGCTTGCAATCCTTCCTCATTAGCATACTAAAAAAAAAAAAACATGCCTCACATCAAAAAGATAAAAAAATTACGTAGTTTTTTTTTTCAATCCCAAGTGCCTATTTCACCATCTTCTATCCTTTAAATCCTTTTCCACACAAACACCATCCACCATCACCAACCTCATGCACTCATCACCCACCACAAATTGAGCATCCACCATCAAAGAAAAAAACACTAAATATAAGAATCCAACATCACACCACACTTTGACAACTAACAACAAACCAAATGCCCACAACGGCTTCAATGCATTTTCCATCACCAATAGTCACCTACAACATATAAAACATAACAAACAAACCTACCTATTTAAAAAAGTATACACTTCTCCATTGTAATCCTTTGATTAATGATGTTCACACCATCATGAACATGAAACAACCAATTGAAAGCTAGGGCACCTTTGCCACTACATTATCCAAGCCTATCCTTTTACATCCAATTATATTTTTAGGTCGCACTCCATCCTCACACACAAATTGTTATTTTGGGGAGCCTTTTAATTTTTTGTTTTATTTTTTGTGATCAATGGGCCAATAAAAAAAAACCCCTAAAAGGAAACCCATTTAATTGATAATAAAGGGTGTGGAATTCAATTTTTATTTTTATAATGAAAGATTTTTAGAACACAATTTTGCTGAAAACAAAATGTTCTGTTAATAACCTTTTTTTTAAAAACAATTATCTACAAAGGCCAAAATTTTATTTTTTGAAAGGACGGTGTTGTCACATTTATGTCTTCTTTCTATAATATGAAATACTCCTTGAATAACGTCATTAATTAAATCAAAATTTGCCTAAAGATGCTACCACCCTCATTCCATTGGGAAATTGAAAAAAAAACATTGGTAGGGGTGAACCTACTTTAAGTTTTAACTACCAATGCCCATGTTGTCAACCTCATCTGCACAAATGCCTACAAAGAAAAAATTCTTGAAGTGCAATCCCTAAATTTAACAATTCCTAGTTTTGGTGTCACCAATGAAGCCATCCACTACCTTGACACAAATACTCCATGGTGTCTCTCTTAATAACACTAGAAGAGTTTACCACATTTTTGTCTTTCATCATTCAACAAAGATGTTGTGTGTTGGATGTTGTAGCTTGGAAAAAAAAATTGGAGGTAGTGCACACTTGTGAAAATATGAATATTTGGGATATGCCTAGTTATTTGCTTGTTCTTTTTTTGAACTTGTATGGAGTGTGAATTTTCCTAATAAATTTTTTATGGTTCCATTGATCTTGGAGGTGTGGTCTATCATTTTCCATTGATGTGCTTAGTGGTTGGTGATGAACATGGATGACATTTTAAACATGGATGCAAAACAAGCTAATTAAACACCTCCCCAACTTTAAAATTGGTAATATGTTTGTTCTAGTTGTTATGTGTCTTGTTGTAAAAAAAATGTTTTCAACAAATTAAGTTTCACATTTTTTCTTAGAATTTTGTTGCACAAAAAAATTGAGACAACTTGTTGAGATTTATGGTTTTGAATTTCCTATTATAGACATGACTAGGGGGGTTATTTTTCTCTTATATAAGTGGTAAATGTTAATCATATTCTACTCTTCTAATTGAGATTTTTGTATCAACATACTTTTATTAAAACATCAAAATTTGTAAACAACAATAAAATTTCAAAAAACAAAGAATTAGATATGATAAAAATGTTCAAAAAAATAAATGCATGCTATGTTGTAAACAAAAAATTGTCGCAATTTGATAGTTTTTGATACCTATGGAACTTTCATACATCATATGGTGGATGTTTGGCAAAATGTTTTACATCCCAACATATCATTGTATCATGAAATTGGAGCAAATATGAACAAATTAATCATTAATTGGAATACATTCACTTTGCAACAGCCTTGTCACAATGCTGCAATTATAAAAAAAGGATTATAAAGAATTAAATTTAATGGTACTTTATCCATGAAATTTTTCCCATGTAAAAAAACAACCATGAAAAAGAATCTTTTTCACTAAAATTCTCAATTTCTTTTCAAGTTGTGACATTCATATTCGATGTTTTTAAAACATTTGTTAATACATTATGTTATAATAATGATGAAAATTGTGATATTTGAAGTTGTAAAATATTTTTCCATTGAAGATGTAGATGGGCTAAGTGTTGTTTTTACTGTTTTTTATATAAATAATGAGTTTTCAAAATTAATAAAAAAATGATAATGTGTTGTAAAATAGGGGTTCTAAGTCAATGTTTATAAAATTATTAGTTTATTTTTACATAATGATACAACTACCAATCAATTACATATTGATGGGTTTAATAACTTATTATATGTTTAAAGCTCAAATTAACTACATGTGATTTCTAAAAGATTTCAAAGTGAGTGAAACCTTACATATTACTATTTTTTATTCTATATGTACTCCCAATTTTCCCTAAAATTGTTGACATTGTACCATGTATCTACCCAAAACTTCAAATCTACACCAAAATCATTTCTACAATTGGTTGAAAAAAAAATTTCAAAATAGTATGAAATTAAAAATATAATCAAAAAATACAAAGAACAACATATATCTTTGAAAATCAAAGTAGTTCATCTCCTAAACTTTAGTCTAAGCTCTCTCTAAAAATAATCTACAACATACATCTATTGATTCAAAATCAAACCCTTCAAAAGATATTTCCCACCATAAACCAATTTCAAATTGCTCTCAACTATCCTAATTAGTCTAACCCCATTTTGCCTTGAACAACAAGGGGGTGCATCAATGGGGGTGCAGAAGAATGCATATGCATCAAGCATGACAAGAAATTTGATTCATATGCATTCTTGATGCGTAGGTGTTTAATGACAAGAATGCATATGCATCAATGGGGGTGCAAAAGACATGGAAACTAACCCTTATTCCATGCCAACCATTTCATCCACTTCCACTCATTTTCTCTTTCCCCTTATTTCAATGGCTCATTAATGAAAGAAATTTTATGTATATGCATTCTTGTCATGTTTACTTTTAAACACCCAACACTTGTTAATTTCAATTTTGAAGACAACTAGTCAAATTGAAATTGTTAAAAAAATGTTTTCCCTACTGCAAGAAAATCAAGTAATCACAAATGGATTAACCATAATAAGCGTTGCCCATCTACCTTTCCCAAATATAATTGGGATCCTTACATGCCTCCATTAGGTTGTTCCTTGTTAACTTATTTCCCAAATACAAACCTCCCCCCTAAAGGTTGTTGCATCCTTTACTTTCATCTAAATCCCTTTTACATTGATGTGGACTTTTCAAACCAACATGTTATTTGGGGCCTATGACATTGTTGCAATGTATGGCCTTGTGGCATTTCAAATCTTTTTTTTAAAAAAAAAATTAACTTAACAAGCATTTAGGGGTTAAACAAAAATGTGAAATAAAAAACTTTCATTTCATGGGTTTCATTGAATGATTTTTTTTGCAAAGGCCTACAATTGTTCAAAAGTTTTTGAACATCCCAACTAGCCATTCACTACCTGTGAAATTGGCATGAAGCTTTCCACTATGTAGTAATTTAACTCAATTTTAAAAGCAACTCCACCCCTTGTTATTTGAACCTTCAACATTTAATCTTCTATTCAAAATGGCTAGCTTACTATTTCCATGATTCACCCATAAACATGAACATAGGATTATAAAAGCTAAAAGATCCAAACCAATTTAATCAATCAATTACTTAAACCAATCAATCAATAATAATGTTACACTATGCAATGTCTTTTGCTAATCAAAGCATCTTGTGCACAAATGCTAACCTAGTCAACAAATACTAAATAAGAGAAATGAATTAAATGTGGCACCAATTTTGACATAGTTGCAAAACAATGCTTAACAAGAAAAATATTTTTGAAATTTTTTGACTATACTCAAACTATGATTAACATTTTAATTATCTTTTTTACACAATGTTTCCAAGGTAAAATAAGTGATGTAGTGGTTAGAATCTCACTCTTCAACCAAAAGGTTTAGGGTTCAATTCTTCTCTCAAATTTTTCCTTTTCTTGCATTAATGAAATGGATGAAAAAAAAAAAAGCTTCTAGACAACTTCTTCAAGCTAAATGTTCCAAGGAAAAAGGAACTTTCCTCAAGGAGAAAGAGACAAAATGGTAGCCCCAACCATGTTTCACTAGAAAACAATTTTCCTAAAGAGAAAGGCACTAAGTTGTCCCTCAAGGGAGAAGGCAACTTAGTCCACTTCTCCCCCAAGAAATTTGACTTCCAACTATTCTTTTCGTTATAACTTTTAGTTCATAGTCTCAAATTAAAAATGCAAGATCATTTTACATATTTATGTTTCGGAAGTTTTCCAATGATATAAAGAATGTTTGATTTGAACAAAATTCATTTTCATATTTTCTTGTCAAAATTTGTAGAACTTGCTCCCCGAGGGAAGTTAATCCCCAAGACAACTTAATCCCTTTCCCCAAGGCATCTAGCTTGAAGAAGTTGCCTAGAGGCAATTTGAACCTCGAACCTTTTGGTTGAAAAAGAAAATTCTAACCACTAGATCACTATTTTTCCTTAAAAATAGTTTGCAAAAAATATAATTAAAATGATAATCATAATTTGGGTACAATCAAAAATAATAATTTATTTTTTTTGTTGTTGGACGTTGTCCTGCAACTGCGTTGAAACCAGTCCTGCATTTAATTCATTGCTCAAGTTTAGTGTTTGCCTAGCCTAAAACCATTTAATTACCCCCAATGAAACATAATACGTATTATTCTTTATCCAAAACCTGCTATGGAGTCTGTGGGTGGAGCTTCTTAATGTTTTCACATGCTCCACACTTGACAAATTCTGAATTGCAAAAAATTCAGGTTGTAGACTTTCTAGGAGGAATGAAGAGTGCATGACAAGTAGGTAACTGAAATGAAGTATACTATCCTACACAGGCTTGGCTGGGTGGACCCAATTTTGGATGGAGCAAGTCACATGCTGTGGATGCATTTACTGTGTTCTCATGACATCATTGGGCTTACTTTGGTTACATTACCAGATATAAGAGTTTACAGAAAGGATCCTTCTTTATTCTTGGCTACCTACTGGAACCTATCATAAAATTCTTGTGATTTGGAATTTTTTTTCTTGAAATCTGGCGAATTTGAACCACTTTTTGGTCCTAGAAATCCTTTGGATAGATTGAAATCATATTTTTCAGGTCAAAATTTGGCGAAAATTCGCCCATGAGAACAATACTGCATCTCAAATGATGAAAATCACTTTACTGTAGTCAGCAGATCATCCAGACTTAATTAAAGATAGTAAAAGAGGTGAAGAATGATCCATTTCATCGCGAACGTCATCTATGTACATGCAAAGTTCTCATGACATCATTGGGCTTAAAATTCAAGCCATATTCTCGTTTAGAGGAAGAACCCTCGAATCCTTCTAACTTCTACTTCATGCAAAATGTTAGTATTCCTTTCAAACTCAAAGTACAATGACCAATCAATCCTTCAATTCAAACCACACTTCAAAAAAATTCCTTCAAAATATAATAATGAAAGTACATTATGTTCTATAGACTCAGGTTACCTTGTGTCCCCACAGTCCTGACCTGACCCAATGATATTCCTTATTAAAGGCAACTCTGGATCAAATCCAGTGTTGGGTGGGTATTAGATTTTCATAATAACCATCAGTTTCGGTTCCTTTATATATTTCAGAATCAGACAACTGCCAGTTCCAAATATCTGAAAAGATCACAACCAAAGAATCACCGATTCTGGTCATTCCAAGACCCTCAAAGAACCACCAGGTGTCATGAAAGAACCAACGATTCTTTTTGCAATTATTTGACTTTCTAATGAAAATTGAGAACCTCAGTTGCATGATGGAACTTTATTGATCAGGATGCTTTGTCAAATCCTTCAGTACAAAGGGTAGGGTAGAGAGTTGTCCTTCACCTTGAAGATGGGCAAACCCTGCCCTTCATGTGCAAGGCTTAGCTACATAGTCTCCTCTCGTTGTCTTGTATGATATAATGCACACATACAAAGAATCAATAAAGTTCCCATCATTCATGTAGTTGTCATGGCAAATTATTATTGTACAGTATGATGAACAAAATTATGATGACCCCATTCCTTTAGTTGATGCTGTTGGGCAAATGAGTACACAAAAATTTAACATAAAAAATTGTAGTTGTCATCACAATTCATTATACAATACCAGGATACAATATTAAACCCCACTCTCTTTTTACTTGATGTTGTTGGGCGATGAACAGACAAAAGTTTTAATATAGAATATTGTAGTCATCATCCCAAATCACGTGGCAAATATATGCAATGTCCAGGTCTACATAATACAAGGCCTATTCATATGTGGTTATTATTTTGTTGTATGTACCACACCATCCTGAAAATGATCATCACTGGAATATGAAGGTTTCAGTGACTCAACACGATGCCAACCGTGGCCTGCAACCTGACGAGGTTGTTGATGTGGTGACATTTTATCAGGCAAGCTCGGATATATTGAGTGCTGGGAAACAAGGACGTGTGAATCAGTGTTGTGCGGTTATTTAAAAATTAATATTTTGTATTGTTGTTAAAGATTGATAACCTACCCGAAGGATAATCAAGTCATCTAGATTAGATTTATAATAATTCAATACCAAGTGATTAATAATGTTAACCTGTTATAAAACATTAATAACCAATTGGTAGCTTATTAATAACCGGCTTGATAACCAAGTCAAAACTCAATAACCAGCCAATGTTGCTTTCAACCAAGTGTGGACCATTTTGTTATTTGAGCTAATCCATAAATGTAATTCTGGTTAGATCAATTTCCATCTATTTTTATAAGCAACCACATTCATAAGGACTATTGAAATATGCCAAGTACTTATTTTGGTAGCTAATAGAAACCTAAGTTTATAATAATGATTTGAAAGTAATGTTGGTGTTAAAATGTTAATTGCATGGTTGATTAATCGGATGCCTAAAACTTAAACAATGTAAAAGCCACTTTTGACACTTTAGTTTGTCACTTGTGGGAGAGGCATTCAAGTTTTGGAGGCAAGTATTATATCTACCTATAACAATATCCTTTAGTGCAAATTAGTGTTTGCCAATTTTATTTTTTTAATAATCATCAGGTAGGCTATATTTTGAATTTTTTTTTTGGGGATCACATAATTATCAATATCAAAAAATAAAATAAAAATGGCTAGGTTATCAAAAGAATTGGGTAATAATCAGCAGTTTTGCATAAGGATAGTTTATCAAATAATTAATTGATAATTGCCTATTATTTTGTTGGTTGTAGTTTTTTATTAATTTATTATTATTCTTCTTTTTTATTATTTTATTAGTGTTTAAAGATTGATAATCTACCTGTATAATAATCATGTCATTTAGGTAGATTATTAATTTTTTGAGCATTCAATAATAGACAATTATAAAAAAAAACTAATAACCAATTGATAGGTTAATGATGATTGGGTTGATAACTGGGTCAAAACTCAATAACCAACAACCACTATTGCAAACCAATGTTATGTAATTCTCAAAATTGGGGTGAAAATTGTTTTGATTTTTAAGGCAATTTTTAACTTGATAACCAACAAGTATTATTATTGATGATACACTAAAACTTCGAGAAATTTTTAAGGTTTAGGGTTAGAAGGCTATCTACTCTAAGGGTGAATAATATGGAATCCAAATATATATTCGTTATGGATGCATCCCAATGTGAGTGCATCTCAGATCTCAATGTTTTTATTTTAATGGATCACTCTCATTGACATTTTCTCATGCTCCCCCAATATGCAACATTTTAATGCAAGCTGGGCTTCACTTGAGTTCAACTATATAAAATGCATGCCCACACTTTTGGGCAACAAATATGCGACAAACCATGGTGTTAGATTGGAGAATATCTTGAATGCACTTTGTTCATGTCATTGTTTGAGAAGAATAAATTCAATAATCAATTTGCGAGAACTATTAAAAATAACCAAGTGTTTTTACATTTGTGAGAACCAATAACTTAAGAACCAATTGAAATTTTTTAAATGAAAATCTTGATATCTTTGACAATTGTCATTAAAAATTAAAAATTAAAAAAATCAATTTGGTTCTTACAAAAATCGGCAATTTTCACAAAAATGTGAGAACCACCCGACACTAGTGCAAACCATTCAATACATGTTAAGTGATCCATAAACAAGAACTAACCCATTCTCATTCTTTATGTAATGACCAAGGAAACAAAATGAAGGGAAAAAATTGGAAAAATAAAAAACAATTAAGAATTTGATAAAGTAAAATCTTTTCAACAAACTAACACAATTTTATGCTAATGAGAAGGCCACTGTCTACTTGAGGAGAGTTTATAAATTTTAAATATTTATTATTATTGAATATATGAATTGGATGGGCCTCCATGCTTTTGGATACACTTTTTAATCATTTTAATGGAATGCCATGAGCTTGGTTGTCTTTAAGTCCTAACCAAGGTGAAAGAGTAGCCATCAACACAACATGAGGGATGAATGCTAAATGGACATGAAATATTTTTCCATTGGGCTCTTGTCACACAATTAATCACTATGGTTAGTTTAGTTCCTTGTATAATTGTAATACATATATATGCCAAACACATTTAACATACTTAGAACACTTCCTCACTTCATATATTATGCTTTAGAGTTGAAAAACACATTTATCGACATGCCTAAAATGTAAACAAACTAATTTGAAATTTTAAGTCATTAAATATTATACACACATAATCTTTGCATTGCAAATGGAAGGTTAAAGTGCAAATAAAAGGGTTTGAAATTTGAAGTCATTAAATTTTGTACACACAATCTTTTTATTTCAACTAATGAAAGGATGAAAATTTTGGAAAGATCCGGTGGATTGTAAATATTATAAATACAAAACAATTGTATCCATTTTTCTCTTTAAAAAAATGAAAGACTTCATCTTTGAATGTATTTCATGTTTCAATTTTTTTTGTACTGATTTTTTGTAATAGTAATGAAATATAAGTATTGATAAGTTCTTTCACTTTATGTAATGAAATTTCTTTATTCAAAATTAAGGAAATGCATATTCAAATGCAAATATTGCATTACCTACAAATGTTGGCATCAAATTCAAAAAAACCCAAAGCATAAATTTATTGTTTTTATCTATAATGTTAACTTGTAGGGTTTTCTTTTCTATTATCCATCGCTTTAAGTTTTTAAGTTGAAGGGCAAGGAGGCCTTTAAAGTGAAAGGCTACAATCAACCTTGCCCTTCAAATCAAAAGATTTGACATGTTGTGTGGGTATTAAAAACAAGGCAAATCTTTGATGGTTTTGGGTTTTGGATTTAAATTTTAGACCAAAGCAAACCCATCTTGGGGTGTTACCACTAGGAGCTACCTCATCAAAATTCAAAGAAAGGTGGACCTAGTTTTATTTTATTTTTTTATTTTATTTTTTGGATTGTGATTTTTATTATTAACTTGCACCACATGGGCTTTGTGTTTCCCACCTATGTATACATTATGAAAACATTGTAAACTCCTACATAGACTACACAAGTAAGAGATTTGTGTTTTTAAAATGTTTTTGACATGATTCTTAATATTCATAAGCTCTTATCATTCCATGTCAACTTTCAAATGCATCATTGTAAGAATTCTTTTTTGGTTTATCAACTATAATCACTAAGGTATAGCCCAAATGGTTGATTGAAACAAAAAAAAATGAAAATTACTACAAATTTATATACATGAACGCAATGGCCCTTCAAAATCTCCTAGTCCTAACTTTTGAAAATTGCTCAAAAAAATGTGATTGCTTTGATCCATTATTTATTTTTTAAAATTTTAAAAGAATTATTTGAAGCCTTCCTAGAAATTTAAAAAAAATTTAAAAAGTGAATAAACATGTCCCTTTTGTGTTCTTGAACAAAACAGCCCCAAGTGTTATTTTTTTCAAACTTTTTTTTGTACCACTCATTTGAAATATTAAAATTAATTTTTTGAAATTTTAATTGAAGTTTTAAATTCTAAATGATTTGAGTAATATTTTTATATAAAAATTTTAAATGATTTTTTTTAAAAATTGAGTCTTATATTATTTTGAAATTGGGTGGGTTTCAAAAAATTTGGGTGTGATGATACTAATGGTATCACCCAAGGATGGATTTGCCCACTAGTGTTGGATAGTTCCCATATTTTTGTAAAAATCACTATTGTCAATTTTTTAATAAAGTTGTAAGAATTAAGAACCAACTTGTTTTTTTTCTTATCTAGTTTTCTGAAATTGGTTAAGATATTGCAAGGTCCAAATTCTTTAAGGTGTACCAAAATCTATCACATCATTGCCCTTTTTTATACTCCTTTATGTATTCCTATTTTATCATACCAAGGACACAAAATGAATGATATTATTGGAATCTAGAATTATGATGGTCTAAGATACTGTATTGTAAAATATTTAACATTTTTTTATTCATTAACATTGATGACGAGGATCAAAGTATAGAGGGAAAAGGATTTCATTAAAAACTAAATCCTTTTCATCCTAAGAGGTACCTTTTTTTTTAAATCACACAATTAATATTTTTTTAAAATTACTTTCAATTAGTTCTCACAAATGTAAGAACAATTGCTTTCCTAGCTTCTCACAAACCAATTATTAAATATATTTTATTCAAACAGTGAGGTGGGCAATGTGCCCTCAAGATATTCCCCAATAGCACCATGATTTATTTCATACCTTTTGCCCAAAAATGTGGGCTTGTATTGTATATAGCCAAGTTAAAGGAAAACCTTTCCCACATTAATGTGTTGGTATTAATATCTTTTGTTTGGGGAGCATTTTTAAAAATGCCAATCAAAATTATTGACATTTTTTAAAACATTAAGCTTTGGGATACACCCACAACTAACAAATATGGATTGCTTACCATTTATCCCTAGACTAGCCCTTTAAACCTAGACCCTTGTAACCGAAAACCACCTATATATATATCTTTTATTACACTAAAGAAATTTCATATTTTTTATGTTTTGTAAAACAATGGTTCTTAAATGAATAATTATCAGTCAAGTTAAAACTTAAAACCAAAGGGGGTAGATTTCAATTAAAGTATCATCAATGGCGATACCCAATGGTTTTCATATTGAGAACTAGCTTGAAAACTAGGTTGATTCTCAATTCAATTGTGAGAACCATCAAACATTGGTTGAAATCAAAAAAAATCTCTAATCCCAATTTTGAATCTTAAATATTTTTGGTAAGTTCTTCAAATGTGGGTTTGAGCCTAGTTCTTTAAATTTCTAAACCATGTGATTCTAAATTTGATGCATAAATATTCAAATTCAAAAACCTTTGAACCCAATTCGAAAATCAGGTCCAATGCCATGTACATTATAAATTCCTTAGGATTGGAGATCATATAAGTATGGAATTTTATAACAAATTAAAATTGTGACTTGTAAGTATGGACTTTTACAACTAATTAAAATTGATCGCTTACAAAGTTGAATACTTGCCAACTCTTTAAAAAAAATTCAATTTGCCTACCTAAGAAAATTAAATTTGTGATCAAAACTTGTTTTCCGTAGCTTCAATTTTGACTATAACAAAAGGCTAGTTTCATGGTTTAGTTTTTGTGACAGTTCCAACAAAAAGGTGTTAGTTCTTGTGCAAGTCATAAGAATGTGAACCTCAACACTACAAAGTGGGGAGCCTTCTCACACTAGTTTACATTTGCTTTTCACAAGAAAATACAAAAGAATTCTACATACAAAATTTCAAGATTAAGAATTGATGTGGTTGGCCCTTTAACATGGGACAATTTTGAAATAGTGTTTTAGTATTAATTAGCTATAAAAAAAATACTTGTATAACTTAGGAAATGAAAATAGTTAAAATTTTACAAAAAAACATTTATAGAAGATAGTTACAAACTACTGAAAATACCCACTAAAAATAATCAAAAACATTTACTGTAAATAATTATCAAAATTGCCTACCAAACTTCACCTTTTTTGACAATTTCAAAAGTTAGATGAACTTTGATTGAGGCAATTAGTATGGCATTGAAAACTTTTCACAAGACCTACAAAATTAATAATTAAAATTCTACAATTTGGAGCATGTTCGAATAAGTTATGAGAAACAAATTGCTTATTGAATTTTCTACAAATTATATTGAAGTGTCTTTTAAATTGTTCCAAATTATCTACTAAATTGTATCAAAGTATCAACTACTAAATTGTCTCAAACTATCTACCAACTTGTACTAAACTGTCTACCTAACTATCTACTAAATTGTCTATCGAAATTTACCTTTTGGAATGATTTCAAACATCAAATCAACTCTAATTAGGATGGGTGATAGACTTTTAAAATGCTCAATTTGGCTTCTAGTTTAAAAAGTTATGAATTTTCAAAATTTTGTAATATCAATTTACCACTTCAATAAAAGTATTGCCTTAGTGCATTTTGGACAATGAACAACTTTTGAAGGATCACTAGAGGCTTTGTAAAGGGGTACCAACCTACCCTTTTAAGACCGAAAATATTCCTACTACTGAAAGGACAATGCTCCTTTCTACAATTTTACAAAATGGACAACACCAACTTTGAGATTAGTATTAAAAATTTAGATTCTTATACATGTTTTTATCTTCTTATTCAATTTTCTTAGACAATCAAGGGAAAAATCACCTTTCGAAATATTCAAGAGGATTTCCATTACTATAATTTTTTTCACTGGATTACCTAAAAGTTAATTTGGTCCAATTTTTGTCAATATTTGTAACCTTGTTTTGATCTTGAACTTCGTTGTAGATTGTTTTTAAATCTATTTTGATCATTTCTCATAGTTCATGGTTCAACACATTCAAATTAAGGCTTTATACATCCAATGTATAAAAACAAGAATACTATTTATACCTTCTTTTTAGTCACCCCTCCAATTGAAGGTCTCAATGGATTGATTATTGACCTTCAGGTTTGAATGGCAAATTGTTGCCATGAGTTCAAAGGATTAAACCAGTGTGGTGTAGTTCTCCCTTCCTCAAAGAATGAACTTGGGTTGGGTAGCACCCTTCATGGATACTCTCAAGAAATCAACAAGACCAGTTTCCATCCAGAACCACGGTTCTGAAGAAAATTAAAGAACTGTAACCTACCTTTCAACCATCAGTTCTTTCACGAAACCCACCTCTTCTTTGAAATGTTTCAAAAACCTAGAACTGGTGTTACTGTTTTCTGAATCTTTTGTTAAAAACTCAAAACCAGCAGAGGTTGTAACAAAATCAAAGAACCAGCCAACACTGGATTAGAAAGGACAAGAAAGCTTCAATTTTAAAGCCTTGTATCCCCTATCCCCCCAACAACAACGAGAGCAAGGAAAACTGAAGACTTCCTGTCTCCTTTAAATTAAAATCCATTATATTCTATTGAATCTCATAACTACGATTTTCATGGACAACTAACAATCAAACACCTTTTGATGTTCAGAGCTTCAGAAACCCAATCTGTGTTGCCCAACCCAATTGTGCTTTCAAGCCAACATTGATTAACCTAAGCATTGAACAGAGCTGCAACACAACCCATCCATAAAGGTCCCAATATATGATGTTAACCACACTATGCTCGAAAAGAAAATCAGGATGAGTGGCCATCAAGGGCAACAGCTTTGTTGTCTGAAGGTCTAAACAACACACACACACACACACACACAAAAACATAAAACCCTACAACAATGGGGCAGCTGGTATAAAACACTAAACAGCTTTGCCATCTGAACATCCTTTAACAGCTCATTTTCAGTTTCAAGAGCGTTTTGCAAAACATAAGGCTTCCCATTTCAGGTATTGTGGTTATAAGCTCCCCAGGAAGCCAAGGGGGTAATATTACTGGCAATAGTAACAAGGATTATACTAACATAATTTGTGGCATGCTGCGAAGATTTAGGAGGTTGAATTCTTATGGAGAAAAAATGAGAAAAAAAAGTGTTGTAAAAGTGTTTCTATCACATTTTCTGTAAAGCCATTCTTGTCATCAAATATTACATGATTTGTTCCAAGTTGGTGCTATAAAGATCAACTAATGTTGGGCAATTCTTAACTTTTACAAATCTTCATTTCTGGTTCTGAACCCTAAAATCCAGAACCAAATATCCAGTGCATGATCTCGTTCTTAAAAATGAAAATCCTTGTGTACCATTACCATTCTCAATATTTTGTAGGTCACAATTTGACACAAAAAAATGTAAGATCGCATTGATAGACCATATTCAATGCCATGCAGCTCAAGTATAGACACAAGAAATAGTGTATTGTTGCAACAGGTTTTGATTGCAACAATTGTCTTCTGCTGCAGCTATCACCACGAGCTTCTCATCATGTAATGGCTCTGCCCCTTATTGCAAGTTCAAACCAGCAAGAAATGTTCCATGAAGCTCCCAAAAAAAAGAACTTACACTTTATAGTAACACCTGGTTTCCTCAAAATGTGGGACCAAATAAACTCTGCATAGTTCCTTAGTCTCTCCCTGAGGGGCAGTGCCAACAAACAGACCCCTGTCTGCAAATGGCAGACAAAACAACAATTCTCCCTCTCTCTCTCTCTCTCTCTCACACACACACACACAAAGTGCAACCCTCCTCCCCCAAGTGCAGTGCATCAGCTACCAAGAGTGTCTTTCATTGGAACTTACCTGAGATCTCAGAGATCAAGTGTAAAAGCCATCCTTTGCACTACTGCACTGGGGTGAATCCCAATCCCTTCCCACAATCAAAAACTCAACAGCAGGACTACAGTCAGAATCCTCTAGTAAAACACATCCCTCTCTTTTCAAAGGAAACACATTTTGCAATTGCAAATCTTTTTTTTAAATCAGAATGATCACAGTCCAAGAAGCCAGAGAAGATTGGACTTGCATCTACTTGGGACATTCTTACACACCATACCAACTCAAAACGTAAAGCAAGTTCAGCTGGAACCCATGAAAAAGCTCAGGACTGCGAAAGCTCTGGCAAGGCTATAGTAGGCATCAGCATTTTGAGTCAGCAGAAGAACATGAGTGTACCAAACCAAATTGAAAAGCTGGATAGCAAACCTGATATTCAAACAGTCACACATATACTGTAATTGTAGAAACAAGTAAACAATTTTTTTTAATGTCACCTTCATGGCACCTGCCTTGGTATATACCAAAAATGCTCCTATCTAGCACGAAAAGGCTACCACAGCAGGGCTTTCTTACAGAACAAATCTATTCAAGTCAGACTGCAAGGTTGCATCAATGTCAAAAGTTGAATTAAAGAACTGCCAGATATGTAGAGAAGGGTTAAGACCCATAAATGTTGTAAGTATACAAAACACTGAACAAGCATAGTCCAGTGTGGCATTAAATTATTGTGTGAACCCAGGCATCACCCCAGATAAATTCATTAGCTTCTTGATGAAGAGTGCAAGGATGGCAACAGTCAAGCCAATGGCAAGGAATGTCAAGCCAAATTCACTGGATGTTTGGTATATTGTGAACCTACCTGGGGCTACAACTCCAGGTCCTGCTACTTGTTGCAGCAATTGTGGCTGTTGTTGTCCAGCAGGAGCAGCTGCAACAGCAGGAAGAGCCTGTGTAGTCATCTGAAAGCCAGCACTAAAGCTGACTGCAATTGGGCCAGCATTTGCATCAACATGCAGCTCATGACCATTTTGCACCACAGAATTTCTCTGAGGTTCGTCCTCTATAGGACTTTCTTCTGTTTGCTCTATTCTCTCTTCCTCCTTGGCCTCATCACTGGCCTCAGCTACCCCATTGGTAGCAGGCAGCTCAGGAACTGGTGGTAGTTTCTTCATCAGGTGCTCATGAATCTGAGAAGACAGACACCACCCCACCAACCCACTGGCTGGTAAGTACTAACAACATGTGGACACTTTCTAGGAAGGCAATGTGTGCATTTTGGCACTTGATAAGCACTGACATCAAGTAAACATTCTGCACACTATACTCAACCAACTCAGGACAATTTTGCTCTACCTCATCAATCACGGTTTGGCGCTCTGGTGTTCCAAATTTGGGTGCCACATTGCGGGACTTGATAGCCAGGGTTCGGCGTTCTTCCTTGGTGTAGTCCAGTGACCCTAAAGCACCATCTGGCTTTGTTGGCATGAATGCAATCAGCGCAACCAAAGCTGTCCGCACTGTGTACAGAGATCCACAGCAGTTTAGAATGAGGTGGGACATAGGGAACTCAAAGAATATGCTGCACAATCTTGTGATCCAAATGAAAGGGGCAGAATCCAAAGAAAATACTGTTCATTAGAGGCTGCTTGTTGTAGAAAAGTATTCATGTTGAAGCATTGTTACAAATCTAGAACATGGACAGACTGTATTTGTGGGATTGCACTTGCTGGACCCTTGTGGCCATAGACTCGGCACCCAGTTTGCCTGGAGTAAGAGAAATATGATCATAAGCACAGTGGGAGCAGGGCAGGTAACAATATCAACATGAGAACAAAGACACAGAAGGGGAAAACCACCCACCACTCCAGGATGGTTGCCAGTGCTCTGGATGATGCTGTGAAATGCTGAGGCAGATCTTGGTTTGTGTCTCAAATCGCCCATTTGGCTGAGAAATATCATACATTTGTCAATCTATATAGCCTAGTGGTCACTCAACTTTCAGTTCTTAACAAACCTCACATTCTAAACCAAAAGAAACCACCAACTGGACAGATTTCCAAGATTACTACACGAAGACAAATTTTCAATGATTTTGGCACTAAGTCCCTCAGCACCACCAGCCCCAAAAATTTCATGCAGTTTTGAATGTCACTAACTTGTGTGCAATTAACTCTCCTAGATAATGGCAAAAATTAACGTGATAAGAATGCCTATTCTGAAGTCCAGTGCGCCCAAATGCAATGACAAAGTCAACCCTAATTTCTATGGGTGCTGGAAAGAGAGGAGGGAGTACCGTAAGCAGCATGAAGGCTGGGGGCTTAAAGGGATATTCCGGGGGCAACTGAATCCTTCCATGATAAATGCCACCCTCAAACTCAGTGTCTGATGGTCCACGTATAGCAAACTGCCATTCAAATATATTGTCCTACATTCACAATGACAGCTCTACCACTAGTCAGCCTCACCACAACTTTCGTTCCATCTACAAGCCTGAAGTATTCTCTCTGCTTAACAAGAATCATCTGAACAACTTCCACTCTTAAGGCAAATTCATAGTCTTTCATAGAAAGCAGGAGGGAAAAAAAACACCAAAGAAAAATCCAGGGTTTTCAGAGATTGTCACATGCAATCATCACCCCAACCAGATGAAATCCCTTTCTAGAAAGGTAGTTGTCTACTTGTGTTGCATTTGAAACACTTATGATAAAGCTCTCTGAGGCTTCCAGCCGCATAAAAGGTCCCCAGACCTACATTCTATTTTTTCTGTACGTCTTTGAACTTGGAGAGAAATCTCCACAACAACAAGATTGAAGGTAACTTGACAATGACTGCAGTGGTAACCATATCAGAGTCTCTCACAAAGTGTCTGACCTTCATCACCTTCATCATTAAAAACAGCAATTCTGTCATAGTATGTGTTTGTATACCTCCAGGGGTAGGCTCATGTACTCGTCACTGGGATTGTTTTGCATTTCTTTAAGCTCCTGCAGGATTCGCTTCACTGCTGGGTTCTTCATGTTATACTTCTTGTCCACCATGTTGCCTGCCCACTGCTCACAAATCCAACTAAAATCAGCCTCAAGGAAGAAGAAGAGAGCTAGGAAATGTCTGTAAAGAGATTCCTAGATCATCCTATGTTATTGGCAAATAGAAACAACCCTAAAAATTGCATGGTTTCCTGGAACACAATCATCATCGTCGTCAAAACTGCCTCACATTGTTGCAAGGTCAATAATACAAGACTAAAATTGGTCCAGCACCAAGTGGCGATGATGCACAAAGGGACACTAGAGCCTTGTACCGACTGACAACAGGAAACCCTCTGTCCCATTCACCTGAGGACAAAACACAACAAGGTAGAGGAAAATCATAGCAGCTCTAACGGAGGAAATGAAAGGAAGGGGAAGCAGTGATAAGGCTACACACCAGAACGAAGAATTCAGCACTGGTTGTGTGTGAAACTGCACCACCACAAACAGACAGAATCAATGAGAACCACCACACAAGAAGAAGAAAAAGAAGAAGAGAGAGTTATATAATCTGAATGAGAAGAAAACACCAACAGAACGAAAACATCAGATCCAGAAGGTATGCTTTTCTTCTTCACAACCGCAGTTTACAATACCGCCCTTTATCCCCCCCAGCCGGAGCATAGAAACTATTGTCCCTTCTAACCCTGAGAACAGCGAGGACATCAACAAAAGCATGTCCATATCAAGCTTTCCGAAAGAAGAGTAAGACGAAGAAGAAGAATCTATTCACCTATTCTTCTGCCTGCAAGCTACAACACACAAACGGTGCGATCGATTAGCACGTTCGTGAAAGACTTAGCGGCCTCCACTCTCGTTTTTCTTCCTTTTTCGTTTCTCTTCTTCGTCTTCTTGTTCTTCTTCACATGGTTTGCATCAAGAGAAGAGTTTGCAGCGAAGATCGTGCCCCCTCTCGAAAGCCGATTGCATCTGTTGCCTTGTGCATGAAAATAGGTGGCAACAATTGTGGATCTCAGAAGTATAAGCGGCAGCGGCAGCAGGAGCGGCTGATAAGAAGAGGAGTGACGAAAGCAACGACGGTGCAATTGTACGCGGATTTACGCCTCTTCCAAGACTCCCCTCTAACCCTAGCCCTAGCATCGTCACACACGCAAACGCAACAGTGAGAGAAATCGCACGGGTTCAGACAGAGATAACAATTCTCTCTCTGTCTCCGTGTCTCTCTCTCTCCGCGTGTCAGGATGGCGAGTGGATGTGAACATGGCAGATCGGAAGAGGTATCTATGCAGCCGTTTTGGAGCATACCTACCTCCTCGCTCTCTGTCTCTGTGTGTGTGTGTGTGTGTGTGTGTGTGTATGTCTCTCTCTCTCTCTCTCTCTCTCTCTCTCTCTTCCTCAAAAATTGCACAGAGAGCATTCAAGACTCTCTTCTACTCAGAAGGATTGTATCTTGGTGCAGTAGAAGAAGCTAAAATCGACATCATCACTGGATGATGTGAATTCCACAGTGTAGATGCCAATGATGTGAGCTATGAGTGATCAGTTGATGTACAAGGAGCTGGATGCAAGCAAGCAAGAGATTCACTCGATGAAGTCCTTTGGAGAAAAGATGCAAGAGACCACCAAACATGTATCTACATCCTCATCATCCGGGACAGGTTTTTTTAATATGTAGAGCATGCTCAAAGTGATCACCACCAGCACATACATACAGATCAAGTGGACATACTGACTTGATTTTCCCAAACCAACATTTGTGTAAGCACCTGCAGCAATTATTGATACACTGATTGTTGAAACTCTTGCAGCAAGTGAAGAATTGCTGAAGCTCCTGCGCCAGAAATTGATGAATTGTAGAAGCTCCTGCAGCAGCAATTGATGTTGTGACTAGACTTTTGAGTCTTGTATGGTATGTGCAATGCATTCTATTGTTTTATATAATGCGTGCGTGTTGATCATTGATTCAGCTCTAATGCATATGGGTGTTCTTTTTCCAGTTTTTTTCTGGCAAAAACAAATGTTGACCCTTCTCTTTTGGATGTGCATCAGACGTTGTGCAGCAGCAAATGTATACCCACTTTGAGCAGTCATCACTACTCTTGCCCAGAGACAAAGAGTTACAATGTACAGACATTTGTTTACCTGAGCTGCACCCTCACAGGAATATAAGTTTCTATTTGATAGTCCCTTGATGATCTAGAAATTGAGGTGTAAATTTCATCATGTTTTCGGTCCCTAGAGGTTATTGCTGTTTCAAAAGCTATGGATGGGCACTTGTGTCCATCCGCATCATAATAATGACAGTGTGCTGAAAAACCCTAGTACCATACAGAACAAAAGCAATAACATTGTTGTGAATTTGTTCCATGCAGTGTCAAATTGGAGAGAAAGAAATGCTCATAGCCTTGAATAGGAGAGAGACAAAGAATGCACAGAGGTAATTCATGACAAACCCACTTTTTTTTTATGTATGTACAAGCTGTGAATTCCTGGAAATGGAGTTTTGCAATTTGATTGGACCTGTTGTTGTTGTCAAGGGTTTGTCATACCTCTTAGCAAATGAAGCAGATGTATGGTTCTGCAACATTGAATGGGAGAGACAAAAGAATGCATATAGGTAATCCATGACAAACCCACATCTTCTGTTAAGTATAGCTTTCAATTCCTGGAAATGGAGTTTTGCAATTTGATTGGGTCTGTTCTTTGTCAAGAGCTTAGGGTTTAGGGTTTAGCAAATGAAGCAGATGTATGGTTGTTTGATAACAGCAGTTGTTATACATTGTGTGTTGGATACTAATCTAAAGACTGAGATTACAAGTTCATACCTTTTCTTTTTTTTAGGCTTTCTGTGTGGCAACAACATCAGAGGAACAAAGCACCAACAATGCAGGAAAAACATTAACAGACACATACATCTTTCCCAGGTCAATCCTTGATGAGTCTCCTGGATCTAGATTCTATGTTTACATGATGTTGTCTACATGATGAGCTTGATGAAGTTGGTGCCATTTGTGCTGCATGCAGTGGGGTTTAAGGCTCACATAGATGAAAATAGTTGGAATGGAGCAAATGGCATGTAACTGTGAAATGAAATCACACTCAAGAAGATTGCATGTCTCAAAGACTGGTGCAAGAAAGCAGGGATGAGCTCTCTTTCCTTCTCTTGGGAACTTGGAATTTATTACTCTTTTAATTTTGGGTTTGAACACAATTTAGTTTGGTATTATGACATGATGTGTGGTTTCTCATTGAATGCAGCAACATGAAGAAAGATAACAAATACTTTGTTGAGCATCTGGCATGCTTTGTCAGTCGTGCACAAAGCTATGGTGGCATGGACACAATTCAATCATTTTCAATTCCAAGCAAACAACAGAAACCATCCATAGTAACACCACCCATCATGATCTCTTGCAGCAATTCACAGACAGCTTCTACTAATTTTCCTGTGTCACAGAGAAGCTTAATTAAGCTTATAAGTTGTGAACTTCTCGCTCACATGGCCAAGATCATCATAGAGTTCCAGTAGTTTTGAGATGGGTGGTGAGATGTATGAATCTGAGATGTACATTCAAGACTCCAAGACACTTTCCACCCCTACAACTGGGAAATCAATTGACAAGCTGATGCTCAACTCCAAGAATCATGGGTATGTTATGAAGGGATTTGCATTGGAAGCTGGTGGTGCACTCAAGTTGTTGAATTTGGGTCAACCAGCAGAGGTAGAAGCTGGGTCCAAGTTGATCAACCCTGTGAGCATTAAGCTGGCAATCAGAGAATCACAGTTGAATGAAGACAAGTCTAGTGTAGATGCATCTCATTATGAGCACTGGGGTAATTTCTTTGACAAGGAAATCAATCAAGGCCAGGAAGGATCATACATATTGTCCAAAGGTGACAGGTCTTCCAAGGTTGCTAATTCAAGAGGCCAAGACTTTCATAGGTGTCATCATCAGGCTAGAAACCAGAAACAATTATCTGACCAGATCAGCATGCCTATCCTGGAGAGGGCTAAGCACAGATCCAAATCAGTGCAAGCTCCTCTGAGTATGACAGGCATGAAAGCATTGACCACTTTCTTGTGCTGGGGTTGGATCAAATCTCGGGGGTCACTTGGCTACAGTGATACAGTTGATATAAATTAGCAAGCTTAAATCGCTATTTTCATCTTCTTAAATTCACAAAAATTTACCAAAGTCTGTCATAGCTAGAACCTGTTGTTCAATTGAAAATCCTTTTTGATTTGGATGACCTCCTCCTCTTCTCTCCACACACCCCCGAGCACCAGAACTACCACATCTGGTGGAGGGAAGGTGTCCAACAGTAACAAACACATGTCACTGCAATGTGCAATTCCTCAACATGGTGTAAAACTTTCCTTGCAACAGCTGCAACAAACAGCAGGAAATGACCAAGTGACCTGCAAGTGAGTAAAACCTTGGGACTCAATTGAAGATTAAATAGGAAGGGTGGATTGCAGATGGCAAGCAGACATACTGGGCTACTGCAAAGAGGAGGACCAAAAACAATGTGTTTGCAGACATTCATGTAGACCTGAGTGGGATTGGATGGTTTGCATTTTGAGGTAAGTAAAGGGTTTGGTAGTCCTGGTATCCAAGAATGGAGGTTTTGGTGGCACCACCCAGGAGGCAAGTCATTAAAGTTTTGTCAATCCGAGCTGACACCAGCTTTGCATATGGTGGAACTTTTAATTGGGTTGGGTGCATTTGTTTGCCTCATGAACAAAGGCACGGCCAACTAGATTTAGCATACTTGACTGAGTTTGGTTTTCTTTCTTTTAAGTTCCAGTTCTTTCCATCTTAGAACGTGCCTGCAATTAATAAATGTTTGATAATTTGTTAACGTTCTGCCTTGTTAGATTTTAAACCAATTTATTATTGATAAATATAATATAATATAATCAAACCTTCTATTGAAGTTTAACAAATTTATCTTCATTGATTTTAAATTGCACCTGGGTATTGGACAATAGTTTAGAGGAAGATTCTAAATGATATCTTTGTTCCTTGATATGATTTAAAATATGTCATCCATAATTACTTCATTATATTTTTGTTCCTTCAAATTTTGAAATAATTTGAAGAATGTAAGCCCACAAAGCTATGGCATTTGTGTGTTCCATGGCATGTAGAGAAATATGAAATTGTAAGTCAAGGAGGCACAAATTATTAAGACATTTGTCATCTTGTTTCTTTGCCTATATCAAAATGTTGTTTGACATTTCAAAAGAATCAATTATGAAACCAATCATGAGTTTAGTTGGTTTGCCCAAGTTGCCCCTACGAGGATCATTTAATTAGTTGGACTAATCCAAAATCTAAAAGATTTCAACACAAATCATATAGTAATCGCAAGACAAGTTGTTGTCATGTCCAATTTCCTTATAATGAAGACCAAGTTATTTTCAATTAAAATAAAGCTCATTCAACACTTTTCAAGTTCAAGGCATTCAAGCATTGCTATTGATGAGTTTTTGAAGAGTAAATAGATTTTACCAACTATCAAAGCCAAAACTTAAGTTCAAGGTGCCACATTAAGACTTAACAATTCACTATGATCCAATGTTGCTATTTCATGCATGAAAGCACATGATCTATTGCAACTACAACACTATGTCAAACCAAGTACAACTAAATACGAATTCAACGAGTACATGGAGAAATGTGCACACATCTCATTCCACAAAAATACAAAATGCAACTCATCTTCCAAACTAACAATCCTATTCACAATTGTTGCCCCTCACCCCATCAAATCCTCTTACTCAAAATTCCTCTAACATGTTCATTTAACTCTACTTCCAATTGATTTCTTCCTTTTACACACACACACACAAACCTATGTCATGTAATTTTTTTCTCTAATCCATTATGTGTTTGCACCAGAATTACTTCAACATCACCTTTATCTCCCTTGTTGTGCATTACCATGTTAACATTACCATGTCAACACTTACAAGTATTGTTGTGTCTACACATAAACCAAATGGCAAAGAAATACTTTGAATGGTGCATCACATCCAAACTCATTACTTGATTTGCAAATTTTTTGTGTTATACAAGTTTTCTTTTGCATGTGTTCATCATGTTGTTTTTTTGTTGGGTTTTGGAATTGGATTTTTACTTGTTTATAGATGAGTTAAGTTTTGAATCACCAAAAATGATTTGAAAACACATTCAAAAAAGATTATATACTCAAACACAAAATATTTCAAATCCAATTCACACTTTAATTGATTCCAAACTAAAACACAATTCATTACATTAACCTAAATTAAAATTAACCTAATCAAGATTTAACCAAACAACTAACCTAACACACCTAACAACCCCAATTTCTTGAAAATTGCACTTGCATTCATATTTACAAATCTTCCATTAATTTCACTAATCTATTAATGGGGAGACACCATGATGTTCATGCATTGTTTAAACTTTACATGCTACAAGTAAATCTTATTATTTCTAATGTTGTATGATTCTTCATTTCCAAAAGAACCTCCAATGTTATTTTTGACATTTCAAAAAAAATTGACTAGTTCTCTAAGTGCAAGTTTGAACCTAGGTTTTCAAATTTCTAAACATGCAATTCTAATTTTGGCATTTTTTTTAATTTAAAAAACTTTTGGACCCAATTCAAAAACAAGGTCTAATTCCATGTACACATTACACAATTTGCCAAGGTTAGAAATTTTATAACTATGAATTTTTACAACACATTAAAACTGAAATTTGTTAAGGTATTGAGTTTTATGAGAAATTCAAATCAATTGCCTACCTAAACAGTCCAACCTACTTGTTGACTTTTCAAAACAATTCAATGTGCCTATATTAAAAAGTCAACCTATTTGTTAACTTTTCAAAAAATCCCAATGTGATTATCTTAAGAAATTAAACTTGTTATTAGGAATTTATTTTCAAATTTCTAATTCCAATTCTAACAAATGGCTAGTTCCATGGTCAAGTTTTCTTGTTGATTACACCAAAAAAAATGTTGGGTCAAATTTGGGTCACACAAACCTGGACTTGAACCCACAAGTTTAACTCTCCAAACCAAGGAACCTATCGACATTAGTTATTTGTTATCACTAACACAAACAAACTCATTAATTGGGGTGTTATATAGTGACTAATTTTGGGTAAATAAACACTCTAGACATACAAATTTTCAGTAAGTTTTTTAAAAGCAGTCAAATGGACATGTTTGTTAATTTTAAAGATTTCATTATTGTAAACTTTGAGTAGTAAATGTTCACTTGACTATGAAACCTCCTAATGCTAGATTTAAACATACATAAAAAGACATTAATATCATATGTTACAATGGATGCCACTTGGAAATCCTATGGGGAAAACCCATAAGATCCACAAGAATGACAGCCTAAATAAAGATTTTTAAAACATGTTGATTAGGTACAAAAATTTTGGAAAACGAAAAAAATTCCATCACAAAAGGACTTTTGAAATTAAAGTTTAATTTTGACCTTTCAAAAGTCCATAACTACCATTTTGTTAGTTTTAAAGGAAAAAATTCAGACCTAACTTTATTATTTTATTATTCAAAGCATACTTAATCATAACAAACAATTTGGAATGCAATCTAATATGAATTCTTCAATCTAATTGGCTAATCTATTCATACTTTTGAATTTTAAAAGTCCACTATTGATAATGAATGCATTATTTTCAAAAAATAGCTATACAAATGTGTTCATAATCAAATCGGCAATGGATAACCAATGGTTAATTAATAAATTAAAAATTATATTATTACTTCAAGCATCTAAACATGTTTAAACTTGCAAAAATGACCATGTGGCACCAAAAATGAACCATTATAGGGTGGCAACACAATTAGGAGGATTATTTAAACTATCATAATTGTAGTATTTATAAATTGTAGACAAATTTAAAATCTAAAGCCATATTCAACATTGACATTATTTATTTATTAACTATCCATGTTGCAATATACTTTAATGGGAATCATATTTTAAATATGTATGAATTTATGAAAAGAGTGGACTTGTAATGGACTTTTGAAATGATGTGACTACATTTCTCATGCAATTTTTTTTATAAATGTGAACCCCAAAAAATGGTCATAATAATGTCAAAATAAAAATTGAAAATTAAATCATCATCAAAAGAGGAATTTAAAAATAAAATGCATTGAAACTTTCCCAATACAAGAGTTCATTATGTTTTTATTTTTTAAATGCTAAAACATTCATTCTTGTTTCTCATTTATAGTTCATTTCACATTAATATATTCAAACTTTCACATGGATTTTTGGACCAATCACATGTCTAGTGATATTTAAAAGGTGGTTTATCAATGTTCTTGATGAAAAGCATAAGAAATAATTATAGCGTTTATAATTTGATCATTATTGTAATTGGAAAAAAGTTAGTTAATACAAAATGCATACTTTTCAAATTTTGAAAAATGAATCACCTAACCATGATTTTACCTATAACTTGCATTCACCCATTGATGATATTGACTAACATTCAAAATTCATCATCTAATGGTTACTCATATGTTCAACATGACATCAAACTTCACTAATCACATCAACAAGGCATACATTGACAATTTTCTTCAGTATTCTACTTCCATTTCTTGTTTAGATGATGTAAGATAACATGTTAAGCTAGTTGTTTTCAACCTTTTTAAACACCTTACATATTGCATGCCTATTGTAGGACTTCAACAACAAGGCCAATGTGATCTTGGTTTTCCTCCTTTCTTTAATTTTTAAATATATCCCCTTTCACCATCAACAACTAGCACCCTACGTAGTCAATTGTTCCAAGTCTAGACCCTAAGTGGCCTATCAAACAAGTGTCAAAACACCTTCATAACCTTCGGACATGAATAACATTGAATAGAAGACACCATTGATTTAAGAGTTTCATGCATCCATAAATTTAACTACTCTAAAAACCATCATCCCTATGGGGACTTCAATTATCGTCAACACTCAATCACACACCTTCCCTATTTATGGCCATACAATTGCACATTCATAGCACACCATTCAAATATGATATAAAACCTCTAGCTATACACACTTTACTATTGAAGGTTGGCTTACAAAAACAAATTATTTTTAACCTAAATCATCAATAAGATAAATCTTACCCGAAGCATATCCCTTACTGTTACCCTATATTTAACCAAGGTCTTCTTTGGATAACCTTATTGTTTATTTAGCAAAAGTAATTCATTAACCTTAACTTGTCACAACTTTATCAGGCATTGATCAATGTTCAATAGACATACATCATGTATTAAACACAAAGTTCAAGTAGAAAATGTGGTTGGATATGAAATGTGGTGGTGTCTAATGTCATGATGTTCTTTTTCACATGCAAAACACCACAATTTAGAATAAACATAATTTTTTGGAAATACATAATACCTTTCACAATCACAAAGAAATAGCAAAAGTGATTGAATTAAAATCACTTCACTTTTAAATTCAAGATGGTGGCCACCATCTTCACAATGTTCATTTTCACATGCAAAGCATCATAGTTCGGGGTGAACATAATTAATTTTTCAAAAATACATACATTTTACAATCACAAAAAGCTAGCAAAAGTGATTGGATTTGAAATTTGATGTCCACCATCTTCACAATGTTCATCTTCACACTTCCATAAATTCAACAACCATCTAAATGATAATGTACCATCATTATTATTATTGATAACAAACATATTGTTGTAATCACAAAGAAGTAGCAAAAGTCAATGAATCTTAAATTTAGTTTCACTATCTTCACACAATAATGTGGTTTCTCAAATTTTGGGGTAATCATACCAAATTAGGGTGTTGCCCCGTTTGCAAATTATTTTTTGAAATTACAATCCTTTTTTAAGTTTTTGTTGTCATATGCAATGGGAAATTTTGAAATGGCAAAGGGTTTGGTTATGAAAACCTTGTTCAATTATAAGGTGGTATAAGTGGTAGAAAATATTGGAATGACAATGAGTTATTCATGGATGTCATGCCATGATGTAGATCATGTGAAGCACAATAACATGCCATGACATAAATGTAACACATGTCAATTCATGTATTTTTGACATGATGTATATGACGTGAGTTGAAGTGGCATGGCATGTCCCATGAGGTGTCATGACATGCCATGCAACACACTATGCATAACATGTAATTTAAGTGTGTGAGATGTTACATAAATGTGATAAAACAAAGAATATAACCTTGAATGGGATTAAATGTAGGGTAAGGTTAGAAGGGCATGGGGGCATTCCTAAAACAAGGGACCTATGATTAGGCAATAGTTGATTTTAACTATGCATTCTAGAACCATCCCCCATTGATGGGCCTTACTCATCATAAAGCAGCTACAAGAAAACTTAACTTTTATGTTAGTTTTTAAATTTAATGTTTAGTCATATTGGGCAAGGAACAATTTTGGCTATAATCAAAATGGTCAAGTTGTTTCGAACAACAATGTGATTGAATTTTGGATGAATATCATCATTTACTTGATTGAAAAGCTAGGCAACATGGGTGTAAGATGTCCCTCATCTATTGTGATTAAAATCTAGTACATATATGTAACTTAATCTTCAAAATAACATCAATAATAATAATATTTTTTCATCAAACTAAAATAGTTCCAATGGTGATGATTCATTATAGTAGGTATAGGTAGAACAATTTTAGGTTTCATAAATTATCTTTTTGGATGACTATTCAAAATTGGAACTTGTTTAGCCGATTCCCAAGTAAAGAAGAATTGAAAGGTGTTTTTTCAAATTTGTGTATTTTCAAAAAAAAATTCAACGCCAAAATCACAAGTACGTTGTGCACCAATCTATATCGTACTTCTTTTCAATTGAATTTCAAATTCAAATTGCATGCCATGTCATTCAATATTTTCATTCAAATGGAACTTAATTTGCACAAAATCAATAGATTTTTTCCATTAGTTGATCAACACTGATTGCACGATAATGTGAAACCCAATTAAATGATATAAGATAATATAAAATGATAAAATATTTCTTTAAAAAAAATCCATTGAACTAACATAAATTGTCGAACATAGTGATCTATGCAACATGGCTAGATTAAAAATAATAATATAGTTTTTGGATCATCACCAAACCCACACATATGGCTAAACTTGCATCCAAGCAATGGTCTAACAACCCCGCCACTTTGTTTTTGAAAAAAATAAAAATAAAATGATGCAATGTAAACTTAAATCAAATTAGTGAAAATTTTTAGATGTCACTAGAGAAAATTGAACCCTCACCTCCACAACCATGAGACATGTCCTTGAACATCCAAAGACAACTTCATATGATGAAATATATTGCAATAACATAAACTTAAAATTGATGTTTTTTTGCTTATCTATATCAATTAATCCTACACATTCCAAGCCTAATTACCTCATTCAAAAGGCAAATTAACATGTGTATTTTCATATCCATGTTGTGTATACCATATTGCTTTTTCAAGTTTTGCACTCAAGTGTCAAATAATTATTAAATTATTAAATTTTCATTTTAATAGTAAAATTAATAATCTATGAATTTTCAGCAATAAGTATAGGTCATTTTTGTAGCCAATTGTTTAAACTTTGAACCTAGAACATAATGAAACTTTTTACAACATTTCCTACTATTTGTTTTTGTAAAAAAAAGGAGACATAATGTTCCAAAAAATTATAAGATAAAACAATGTTATCAATTATCACATACATGGCACCTACTTTGCAATAATGAACTAGCATGAAGTAAGAGCTCATGGGTTTCCACCAATTTTTCTTTTTTCCTTTCCCTTATAATTCAAAATTTTCAACATTCCAAAGAAATCATTTTTAAAAATAATTTAATTACTACCAAACCTAAAAGAGTACTATGATATTAAAAGAATTTAATAACCTAACTCTTTCAAACCTATAGCGATCAACATGGACATGAAAAGACACAATATTGAAATTTGGTGTAAATAATAATGAACTATTGGAAACCATTCGAGAACATAAGACAATAAAAGAGGACATGAAAGGGGGGAAAAAGGTGAAATTTTGTTCAATTTGGAACCTTGCCTTTGGGAAAAAGCATTACACTCATCATATTAATGAAATTACTTACATTAATTACATTTTGAATTTCAAAATGTAAAGAGATAAAATGAAGTTTGAATAAATACAAATGCAAATGTTGAACATAATTTCTATGGATTTAGACTTGGATGAAGTTGTAGACATCAAGACCAAAACTTTATTTAACTATTAGAAAAAATTTCCATAAATCTAGATATTTTCCCCTCCCCACAAGGTTCTAATAATTATGTTGTTCAAAAGAATATTATTTCAATACCATTTCAAAAAAAAAAAAAAAAAAATCCTTTCCTAATAACTATCTTATTCCTTTTCCATACCCATGTACAAGGACATAAAAAGCCATGTTTAAATAATGTTTTTTAGGGAAAATTGTCACAACTTGAGAGAAAGAGAAGGGGAGCTACAAAATGTACATAAGGTTTTTCTTGGAAAAAATGGGTTCAAGTCAACAAATTATGAAGAAAAAAAATCTAAGGTCACCACATTTGGATGTTTTGCTTGGTCATTGAGGTTGCTAGAGCAAAGGGGGATGTTCCAAAAATTCTATTGTCCTACTTGACATCTAACCATATTTGGCTCATTAGTGTTGTGGATGCTCATTAGTTCACCTACATAACAAAATTGAAAAAGAAAACCATGGTGTTAATGTGTCCTTTCATGTTATATATTAATTTTAAATTTGATATTGACACAAATAATGATGACCTATTGGGAACCATATGGGAACATATGAGAGAAATAAAAAGGGGAAGAGGGAGGGAATGTTATTAAATTAATAAAGTTCCATCTCCTTTACCATTGTTTTTATCTTTTTTTTTCACATTTTGAAAGTGAAGTCTAAATTAGAATTTTAAGATTTATTTAGTACATTCCATAAATCTAAAGCTTCTTCCCTAGCCATGAGGTTCTAGTTTTTATTTTCATAGTTATATTATTTTCACATGGGAAATTCAATTTCATTTTTTCTTTAATTTGATATTCACACTTAATTTTGTAATATTTTACATTTAAAGTGAAAAGGAATATTACCAATTTTGAGAACTATATTTCAAAAAGTCCAATATAACATCTTTAATTATGATATGGTAATTATTTAATTCACAAGTTGCACACTTACATTTAATTAACAATTTTTTAATTCATTAATTACTTTTAACATTAATATTTATTAAACTTTCATGTACTTGTTTACTTTGAGTATATTATGCCTTGCACATGCAAACAAGTTGATGTGCATATCCCAATTCAATTGACATAGTTTGTTCATGCCATGTGTCACATAGTCCACATGTACTAGCAATGTCAAATAAAATTGGAATAAAAAAATTGAACATAATCAAAACATATATACATATATATACATTGAGTTGAAACTAAGGTAGTTAGTAATTTCAGTCAAGTAACATTAACTCTATAGTGAGTCTAGTTGCAATGCTACAAGTGTGAGAGTGATTATTTTATTGTAATGAACATGATGCAAACATATATCATAAGCCTCTACATAACTAGATCACTACACAATAGGAGTAAGATGCACCTTACACCTACAAGAAGCCTAGATCTCTCACATTCTTCAAGAGTGGGTGTAATGTCCATCCTCTTTTCTAGGATGCATATCTAAGGATAAAAGATCTGGTCCACATATGTTCCGAAGCTTTTTGGAGTGCTTAATGTAAGTATATGGTACCTTGCAATTTTGATGAGCCATTTTTTAAGGGTATAAGGTGTAGTCCGACTATTCTATGGACTTTCTCAGAGTGTGCCTGTGTACCCACTACAGACTGAGTGGGTTCAGGCAATTTTTGTACTTGTTGCAACTAAGAGCATCTCCACCGGTGTTGAGTATGTGAGCCTAAGCATTCCAATTGGATGAAGAAAAGTAAAAACATGCTGGTTTGACTTGGGAAAATGGTTTTGCTCCTGCAGGTATGGTTTTAGTTTGCTGAGGCTGGTAAAAGGCGGCAGCAAAGCTGTACACCTGCAAGAGAAGAGTGTAATAAATATGGTCTGACTGTTGCTCCCTGATTTTGATTGGCCATTGGTAATGATTGGTCCAGGTGGTTTGCTATTAGTAGTTCCCAACTGTATGCAGTCGCTATTTCAGTTCTATTCTATGGGTCGGTGCAGTACCCACTTTTGGTTTTATGGGTGGAGTTGCAAAAAAGTAAATAACTAAACTTGGATGTGAGAAATATTTTTGCAGGGTGAGTTCTATGCACAGATGGGGATGCTTTTTACTCTTGGGCCTGTTTAATATCTCCATTTCCCACCAAGGTGAAACCTTACACCACCAACTGGCCATTGTTGATACATGAAGAACATAGCTAGTCAGATGGAGTTCCATCCTCAACCAACTGCACTGGTGGGTGCTGGTTCCATTAAGCCAAATAGCTAGTCAAGAGGTTTAGGGTTTAGGGTACACTGCAATCACAGGCCGTTACAATGAAAGAAAAGCTGATCATAAATTTAATGCAACATTTGCCATTTGCCATATATGCATAAATTATATGGCTATTTTTTTTCTGATAGGGCCCATAGGACATAAAAGAAAAAAAATAGCCGTATAATTTTGAATGGTTTGACCTAATTATTGTTGGATCTCATAGGAGAGAACATTAGGTTAGTATGACCTAATTATTGTGTCAACAATCGGAATGAACACCAAAAGACTTTCTTTAGTGGAATTTTGGTCATGACTCATATTCTAAAGAAGGTTTGCATATGTATGTACATGGTCACTTTCTACAAGAGTGACATTCGGAATTTCATGTTGGGAATGGCTAATCCCTTTGCTTGTCATAATAATTTCATGTTCCAATTAATGCATAGAGAAAGGCAACTTGCTCTTAATGAACGGAACATAATTGACCTATATATAAAAGACCCATACTACAGGCTTTAGGGTTTTCAAGTTGAAAGCCTTAACCCATAAACCCTAATTGAGTTAGGTAATTTGGGAACAGAATTTTGGGGTCTTGTGATGTGGAGGAGAGCTTTTTACTTGGGAAGTTGGAAGAGGGAATTTAGTGGGTATGTGATGGTAGAATTACACTAATAAGTCATGGTATGAGATGACCCACTTCCCAAGGTATCAGAATTTCAGTAGACCTTATATTTTGCTGTGGAAATCAGTGTTGTGTGGGTATTTGATTTTGGTAATAGGCCGTGGTTTCAGTTTCGTTGAAACTTAAAAAAATCAAAGAACTGTCAGTTCAAGTTTTTCTAAAGACTTGAATGCAGACATGAAGAGCCTTGAGTTCCAGTTAATTCCCAAAAACTCCAAGAACCTGCAATTTTCATGAAAAAGAACCGGCAAAGAACCACCCATATACCCTGTGAGGTGTTTGGTTGCCAATTTCTGATACCCGCACACAACCAGTGGGAACTCATTAGCATGCCAACCATGATACAGGACCTAACTAGGTATTTAAAATTTGTTAAATCTCAAGTTGATGCAAATCTCAAAAATCTAGAATCAATTAGCAAAGCCTTAATTGGCGAGTTTTGTTTGCAAGTTGCAAATCGGGTTTACAATAGAGAGTTATCCATCAATTACACAAACTGGGGGGACTGGGCCAGTTTTGTCAAAACTGGGGATGAAAGCAAAGGTTAGGATAAAAGCAGTACACACTGGAACCAGAATAGAATTTTTATTTATTTATTTATTTATTTATTTATTTATTATTATTATTATTTTGTGAAAACCCAGATCTGGATACCCAATTTCATTTTATCTGTGGAGCCAAACAAAACTATTCTGCTTCTATTTTAAATTTTTTAAAATTTTCTTTTCTTTTTACTTATCAAGTACTCTAATAATTTGATGGTGCTGATCTCCTGACAGGAATTGCAGATTGAAAATGGGCTGCAAACTTGAAAAAGTTCCCTCAAACTTTGGAATTCTGCACAGAAACAGGTGCCCATCTTTTTTGTCTAATGCAAGAATGTCATGCAAGCTTCTAATTTGCTTCTGCTTCTTTGATATAACAAACAATCTTTTAGGTACAAGGTTGTTGTTCAAGGGTTTAGGGTTTAACAACCCTCAATTCCTTTCTGTTGGTAGCAGCCTGTTTTTTTTTTCCTGCTAAATTTAGTGATTTCTGCTATAAGAAATTTCAAAATGGCTAAATTCTTTTTTGTGTTGCTTGGGTTTTCAAGTCACCACATTTTTTTAGTTTTTTTTTTTTTTTGAATCATTGCCAGATTTCTCTATTGGGTTCTGTCTAGCAGGTAGCCAAAAATGTGAAGGAATCTTAAACCTTTTTTTTTTATCGGGTTTTTCTAGCCTGTAGCCAAAAATGTGAAAGAATTTTAAACTTTTTTTTTATTGGGTTCTTCTCGCATGTAGCCAAAAATGTGAAGGAATCTTAAAACTTTTGTGGGGCCACTTTAAGATTTCTTTCTCAGCATTGAGCTTTCCTCTTTTCTTATTTGAGCCCCTTTGAGTTGATCTTTTCATTTTTCACTCCCATCAAGTTTGTCACTTCCTTGCATTTCCCTTTTCTCTTTCTCCTTCTCTTTTCCCTATAGACTTTACCCCCCCCTCCCCCACCATTTTGGTTACACTCATACACATGAAAAACTCTATATGTTGTCATTTTTAAAAATTAACTCTCTTTTTTCCAGATGTTGTCATTTTAGTCTTTTTTTAAAGAAATTTGAAACCAAAACTTGAATCGTGTGCCTTCAAAAAATTGGATATTGTTATACCCAAGAACCATCATGTTTATGGAAAACAACTAAAACCCTATTGAGAGAGGCTTTCACATATTTCAAAACTTGTTCAAGACCCTTTTACCCAGAGGTTCCACAATGTGTTAAAAAATAAATCTTACTTTGTTCCCTTCAAAACAAAGAAGCAGCCAACACCAAGTTTTACAGTTCATTGATTTTGTTATAACCTTCAGTTCCAAGTTTTTGAATATTTTCAAAAACAAAACTCAAACCTCTTCAATTGAGTCTGAACCGTAAACCCTAAACCTCTGAGTTTTGAAAAAAAATTCAAAGAACCAATGGTTTGGAAGAGGCTCTTTTTTGACCCATTCTTTGATATTGAGAGACAAAGTTAGGGCTCGAAACAAACAAACAAACAGGTTCTTTGATTTTCCAAGAACCACTGGTCAAGGAATTAGGGTTCCATAAACCCTAAACCCTAAACCGTAAACCTCCTGTACCCTACCAGTTGATTCTTTGTTATTGGACAAAAATATTGCTGATTGACCAATTCTTGCCATCATAGTTTGGTTGACTACCAAACTAAAGATTATAAAATCATGCACACAGATAATAGGGTATGTGGAGAGCTGGCATTTGCAAGCCTTTTTAGAATGAATTATGAGCTGAAACAGAACTCTGTGTTTTTGCCAGGTTCCTGGGTCAGGTTGCTTGCTCCAGGTTTGTACTTGTTTTCTGTCTTTTAATCTTTTGGATTGGAAAGAGGATGATGAATTTTCCATTTTTTTTACCTTGGTTCAAATGTGTGGCAAACGTGTTGTTGCAAGTTATTGAGAATTGCACTCACATTGCAATAGGCTACCTCACCCTAAAGTATTACCAAAGTGAAGCATTAATGGGGCTCAAGACATGGGTTGTGAAAGGAGGGATTTTTTTTTTTAATTTTTTTTTTTGGGTCCTCAATTTTGTGATGTAGCCACATTTGCAATTGTCCAGAAAAGGAATTAGCCAAATTTGGCTATACAGGTCAGGGAGGAAAGTAGAAAATTTGAAGAATCGTGATACTCTAGCCTGCTGGAACCTATTGTAAAAAATATGGTGATTTCAGAAAAAAAAAAATTCCTTGAGCATTTTTTTCACCAAAAAAAATCCTTTGTATGAGTTACACTGGATTTCTTTTAGTTGCCAATTAGTAGCGAAATTTTCACCTAATAAAAAAAAATACCACTGGTCGTGAATTACATGTGAACCATAAACCCTAAACCCTAAATTGGAACCAGAAGATTGAAAATTGGTAGAGATTGGTAATAGGGAAAAACATAGTTGGACCCAAAACAGGAGGTTCACTTCAAAAGCTTAGTGAAAGGGTTGTTGTTACAACACATTTATGACACATTTGTTCTGACAAAATTGAACCTAGTTTCCAATGAATGTCAGTCAGCCTTGACATAGTTTACTACCTGACAAATTAGGGTTTATTAGTGTTTTGTTATGAGGAAAAACGTATCTCCGTGGCTTTGATTTCCCTGACAGCCCAGGGTGTACTCTTGATTTACCCCCAACTCCCCCTCTGACCTACCAATTGAACACAACATGACTACCCAAGGCCCAGAACTACCTTTGACACAAGTCAATTGGCATGATAGCTTCAAACATTGTCAACAAACAAAAGAGTTGTGGGTTTGTAGGGTTTAGGGTTTAGGGTTTAAGATTTACATTGAGATTTTGCCACACAAAAAACAAACAACCAAACAAAGTTCAAACAGACACACAAATTCACAATGTTACCTGGATGGTAAAATCCAGTGTTGGGCGGTTCTCTGTTTGTTTGTTTTAGAGAACCGTCGGGTTTGGGTTTCAGAAGATTTTTTTGAGACCCGCATCGATTCCTTTTTTCCAAAAAAAAAACTATTTTCAACAGACCCAAGGACGGTTTCAAGAAATTAGAAAAAATAATTTTGCCTGGGTTTCACAAAGTGCCAGTTCTTGCTAGTTCATGCTAGTCAATTTTCAAAGGTGGTTCTCACATAGTGCTTATCAAAAGTTCTATTACTTCAAACATTGAGTTTTTTGTTTTTAAAGTTATAATTTTTTTAAATGAAAAAAAAAGAATTATGACAACATTCTATATGTCCACAAGTTCATCCTGTTCAAAAGAACCTCCAAACTCTTCAAACTTCTCAAAATCTAAATCCTTTTCAATCATCTCGACCTAATTGGAAGGTGGTTTACAATCAATTCTAGGATCATTTGATCAATTTTTGTTCACAAAAATCAATCTCTCTAAATTGTCTAATTATAAACGATATCTCCTTAGATTTGTAAGTATGCATGTTTTTAAAAAACTCCTTTTAATCTCAATTTGTGATCTTACAATCCATAAGGTTTGGTAGGCTAAAAAACCAATTATAAGAAACATGGTCTCATGTTTTCCTCACCATTGAAGAGGACACTTGATTTCTTTGGGAACCACTTGATAACATTTGAAAATTAACAATTCTTTGGTTACAAGTCTTGTTGTTATCTCACTTGTGCTAAGAATTTATTAAAAAAATCTAGATTGGAATTTGCATTTGTTGTTTCATCTACACATCCAACTTTAGAATCATAGGATAAATAATGATAGCATTTCAAAAGCATAGGATATAATGATTGTTGATCATATTTTTTAACAATGTTCACCCTATTTTCATGGCCAATAAAAGAAGTACTAAATGAAGACATTTAAATTTGGGGTCTAGAATCAAACATCACCTGTTGTGAGTCTTTTTATTTTCGTATTTTCTTGAAAAAGAAGGGAAAGATTCTAAAACATCACAAATTTCTTTCTTAATATTGGTAATAAACAAAGACAATTCAAAAGCAATCTCATAATCATCATCAATCAAATTAACTTGGGTGAGTGGGTTTGTAATGTATTCCTTACATTTCAAACACATGATAATGGCAGACTACAATGCATCAAACAATAACCAATGGCAATTAAACTAGTTCAAAACACAAGCATTCACAATAAGAAAAATAAATTCACAAGTATTTGAGAAATGTGCCAAGTAAAAAAAGGTGGCAACTTCCCACTGATTTTGATAGTATTTTGCATGTTGTAGCAAAGGATAATAACATCCTTGAATTACAGTGCCTTTTGGAACATAATGATTTTACTAACAAACCTACAACAAAAATTACGCATGCAATGTTAATATATACATCCAATTAACATAATTGAATAAGAAAGAAAAAAAACTTTAGAGTACAAAAAGGGAAAAAAAATAGTTTATAAAAAATTTAAAATTCAACTTGTATTTATTGGAATATTCAATTTTTTTGGGAAAATGTTCAAATTTAAACATGTTTTATTCCATTTATGCTTGCCTTTCCCAAACTTTTATGCCAAGTTCTACATTTCTTCAAATCTGATTAAGCAAACTTGATGGAACTAAATCTAAGGTTTTTGCAAACCTTTTCATTAGTTGTAGCATACTATAAAGCCTTAGAAAAAACATGGCCGAAACAAGTACCTTGAAAACTTTCATTTAAACCTAGAACTTCACATTTCAAAATTGTCATTACATTCAAATTTGACCCCTTATTTTTTACATGTGCAATAATATTTTTAAAATTTTTTATTGATTAAAAAATTATGTCATATTATTGGCCAAGGCTTGACCGATAGTTTCTTTTGCTTCAAACAACCCAATAGTCACTTATTTATGTTATCAATCAAATCCTAAAAAGTTAATGATGAAAGCAAAAATATTATGCGTTCCATTGGACATCCAGAAGTCAAAACTTCTTGTTACAAATATACAATCTGCCAATTTTGGTAAAATATATATTAATTTTGATTTCTCCACCAATTTGGGCAATATCTCATGATAAAATTATTTTTAAGAAAGGAAAATAATTTGAGGACACAAATGTGAAACCAAATGCTTGAACAAACACTTTCCACAAATTGCAATGGCAATTGATTTTACACAATTAGAAGGCCAAGGTTTTACAAAAAAAAAATTGTTGCTCATCATCCTTTTTGAAAGGATCTTTGATAGTAAAAAAACATAGATATTGCACAACTTGACACAAATAGGTTTTTTAAAAACTAGTTGTCTTTTAAAAGTTCCTTTTATTGGACCATTTATTCCTTCTTCAATTTTTTTGACAATTACAACAAGATCTAGATCCACATGGTTTTTCAAGGATGTTATTCCATATGTTTTGTAATATGTTATTAGTTTCTTTCTTTATTTTGTGCTTAGATTAAAAACATTCACATGACTTTTGTAACAAAACAAAAAACTCACGACTTGAAGGTTTCCCTTTGTCATCATTCACACACACAAAATAAATAAATAAATAAATAAATCATTTCTTATTATGACCTTTCCATATTTTTCTTTTAATATGCAATTTTTGAAAAAAAAATTGCATTTCATTTGTTTCATTTGTCATTGTTATTTTTTTCTATTGTGTTTTGTTTTATTTGAAAACTTTCATTCAAAATTTCATTTTTCATATTGTATTCATTGGGATGGATTTCATTTTCACTGTCAATTAAAACCACATTTTCATTTTGATTTGATTCCACTTCTCACCAAATATTAAATAACATGGAAGATAAATCAAAAGCAAATCTGAACTTTACCAAAATTGTGAGTTTAGGTTTTAGTTACCTAATCTACGCTACGAATATCAAATAAAAAATATCAAGGTAATTACAAACATTTACAAGGCAAAATCACTATTTTTTTTCCCTCCTCTCTCCATGAGGTAAAAGATGTGAATGTTATAATGTGTGACTTTATTTTTTTTTGTAAGTGGGGTTATTGTCTTACACATAACACATAGCACAACACACATGTCAAATACTTAGCAAATGTCTAATTAAAAATACAAGCTACAAAACATGAGCCAAAAAAATGGACAATAATTTTTTTTTAATGAAAAATAATATGAAAGCCCACCTTTGAAATATAAAAACAAAACAAACAATGAGAAAAACAAAATGAAAGAAAAAAAAAATTGAATTAAAATTTTGAAATTACACCCCAAAAAAAAAAAAAACCTTGAGCCTTGGAGTTGAAGAAGCTAGAAAAATCCTTCTCCCACACTTACATAGAAAAATAGAAAAGGGAAATACGAATTTAAGAAGGACCAAAGAAAACTAAGAACGCATAGAAAAGAGGCATTGAAGAACAACATGGGCACACAATAAAAAAGTGATGAAGAACACCAAAAGCTTAAAAAGGTACCTTGACTAAAATGTGTAGTGAAAAAAATTAATGAACACCAATAATGTTTGGCAAAGAGGCATCAAAAAACAATAATAGCACATGATAAAGAAGCATTGAAAAGCAAAAATAGCACATGAACACATAACAAGATTTCGAAAAGCGCACAACAATGAAGCATCGATGAACACCAAAAGTGCACAACAAGGAGAAATAACAAGAATGCACAACAAGGAGATGATGAACAACACCATAAACACACAACAAAAAAATAACAAAAGGTTACAAAAACGCATAGTAAGAAGATTAATGAAATCAAAACCAACAAATCTACTTATATTAACCAAAAACCAAAAAAAAAAACATGCACAAAGATAAATGTAAAGTCCCAGGATCTAACAACTTAAGTACCACCAATAAAACGGTTGCCGAGTAGAATTTTTTTTATTTTTTTAAATGTAAATATTTGAAGGTAGGGACTACCTTCTGTCTGCTTACCATCATGTTGTAGCTACCATCTTGTAATAACTATCATCCTTTGTAAACCTAAAAAAGACCCACATCCATTTGTAGATCTCCTTCAGTTGTTGCCTACCATCTATAATGCCTACAAACCTTTTGTGGCTATTACTTACTGTCTACAACAATGTTACCTTCTTTATAGACCTCAAATCTAAAGTTTACCTTTTTGTTCTTGCCTTCCAATGGTAATTATCGTCTTGTGGAAAAAAATATTTCCTTTTCCATAGACTACCACATAAAGTGGAAACATATAGAAGAAATGAATAATTAATATATGAACACAATAAAACTCTATGTAATACTAATGTGAATTATTCTCTCTTTTCTTTTCATACTCTAAGTAGAAGCAAACACCAACATAAAGCCATGATAATCCATCAACCATTTTCCATTACAATAATCAAATATAAGTTTTTTCCATATTCTTCTCCTCTCTCTTCATTGTCACATACACATTTTTTCCCAAAGAGAACTCTCTTAGCCACATTCAATCTAAAATCATAATATTTCAAATATAAGGGAATGATACACAATCCCCTTTTATCTTCATTTTAATCCTTCTTCTCCCATACCACACAAAGTCCACATTTTTTTATGAAAATAGGCCCTCCTTATCCTTATTTTAATCCTTCCATACATCCCATTAGTTGGTTGGATAACAAATACCAATCCTTATCCTTCCTAAAAACCCCCACATGATTAGTGGAGTATCACCAACCATTCATCTAACTAATCCCATTGGCTTTATCTTTTGGTAAAAGATGATAAGTTACTACCACTAGTAACCATTTAATTATTAAGATGCCCATGGCACTAATTAGTTTAAGAATTTCTATTCTTAAAATAAATTTACAAAACAATAATTTTATTTGTAAGTACTAAGGAAAGAAGAAAGGTTAAAAGAAAGCCAATGCAAAGGAAACAACTTTGCAACACCTCCTTTGAAAACCTAATTTTTTAGAAACAAATTCTAACCCTACTTACCAACTACCAACCAATATAGCTACCTCGACCTTGTAGAATTTTACTACCCTAACAGGGTATAAAAAAATTTGAAGTGAAAGGGTTTCAAATGGTTGATTTTTAGTCAAATGAAAATCAAGATATGGGTTTCAAAAATAACATCACATGTGGTGATAACTTGAAGTATTCAAGATTAGAACTAGTTGGAACCCTAGCTAGTTTTCACCTTTTTTTAATGCCCTTCCAACATTAATAGAATTTTGATGATTTCATTAAAAGAGGGCCAACATGAACCAATAGCTACCCTCATAGTAATATTTTTAAGTAATTTAAATGAATTTGGAATTTTTATCATTGTACAAATGTAGGTGCTAATTCACCCAACGCTAGTAAATGGATCTTGTCTAAAATTTTATTTCCATATACATTAAAATTATCCATAAAGTAATCTTTAGTTTAAACCTTACTTTTATCCTAATTATATTGTTCATATTTTCTTTTGGAATTATTTGTAAAGTTTGATAAAATTAAGATCGATTTTCAAAACTAAAGGTAAAGTTTTCAAAAGTGATTACCATAATCACTTTTTTAACTGCATTATGGACTATTTACATTATAACCACATAGATTAAAAGGCAACCTAGTATTGGTTAACTAGATAAGGCCTATTTATGAGCTATCCAACTACCTACCACCTATGGGTTATCTACCTACCTACCTATGGGCTACTTACTTACTTATTTCGGAGAGGGGCTATCAAAAGCTTACATGGTGTCACAAGCATGAGAACTATGAAGATGAACAATGAAAAGATAAACCTAAGTTTAAATCCAAATAGAATATACAAACTAAAACAAAACCATGAGAAACTAACAACAATATGAAATGTGCAAGCAAAAGTGCAAACAAACCTTTATTATGATAAAACATGAAAATGTAAACACAAAAGGAATAAAACAAGGCTATGGAACAAGATCATACCTCAAATTGGTGTTAAAAAGATTAAGGTAATGACGGTCCTACCTTTATATATACCCTTTTGAGGACTTAATTCAAAGAAGTTTCCATAGGGGTTTCCATGTGCCCATCAACCAAGGAAGCTTATGAAGTTAACTAAAAGTGAATTGCAAATTAACTAGGAGTGAATTAAAAGTTAATTAATAGTCATGGATGAACATGCATATGAATGAACTTCATTTGTTATGTGAAAGTGATGTCCGTGACACATGTGGGCTTACATGGGTTTGTCTTTAAAACTACCTAGGAGTTACATAAAAGCTATTTGGAAGGCTACATAGAGCCTACTTAAGGGCCTATAAAAGGAGTTCCTAAGTTAGGGAATACCTATGGACTATTTAAGATGTTACATAAGGGGTTACCTATAGGTTGCTTAAGGGGATATTTAGGGATTATCTTAGGGCCTACCTTAGTTAACAAACACTTAGGAATTGTTTAAGGGGCTACATAGGGCTTATTTAGGAACTTTTAAATTAAAAGATATCTTAGAACTACTTTTGGGGCTATTTAGGAACAACCTAGGAGGCTATTTAGGAAACTACCTAAGTTATGGGATATTTAGGGGACTACTTACAAGGCTATAACATAAACGATTATTTAAGAATTACCTAGGGGTACTTAAAGACTACATAGGGGTTTTATGTAACCCCTTAAATAACCTAAATAGATATCCCATAACCTAGGTAGACTCCTAGATGTCTCCATAGATAGCCCCCTAGGTAAGCCCTAAGTAGTCCCCTAAATAAGCCCTTAGGTGTTTCCTAAGATAATTCCTATGTAGCCCTCTAAGTAGGACTTATGTAACCCCTTAAATAACCTTTAATTATCCCATAGCCCAGGTAGATCTTAAGGTGTTTCCTTGGATTCCTTAGGTAAACTTTAGTTATGTAGCCCTTTACATAGTCCTTAGGTATCCCACCCCTAGGTAAACCCTTAGGTGTTTCCCTAAATAGTTTTTAAATAAGCCCTAAATATCCCCCTAAAAAAGCCCTAGGTTCTTAACTTAAAAAATCCCTAGCTAACCCCTTAAGTAAGATTTGTGTAATCCCTTAAGTCCCTTTTAGGTGTCCCATAACATAAGTAAGCTTTTAAGTAGGCAAGTGCAAGCAAAACATAGGAGACACAAGAAAATTCAATTCATCCCAAGTTGAAGAAAATATAGTTTTCTTTTCTATTTTATTCCGTTGCTACTATCCCATATTGCATTTCAATTGTTGTCCTCCATTTCAAGGAAACCCAAGGTTCTACTCTTGGGTTTTCCTAATTTTAACTTTGTAGATAATATTATTTTGTCTACATTTATTCTTTTTGTTGAAACAATTGGGAAAAAATCCATTGCATGAAGGGAAACAATAACATGCAAGGGCTAGGGGAGGGTAGCCACCACCAAAACTTTGTCTACCTTTTTCATGGCCAAAATGAAACAACACCCACTAACATACCATGCAAGATGGATGATATGCAAACAAAAATAACCTTTTCATTGTATTGATGTCCCACCCATGGTGGTTTATAATGTATTAACCATCCACATGCATCTACTTACCAAATAGTCACCAAGTGTCTTACTTATGTCATAAGGATGAAGCTTTTTGATTTTTTCTTCCCCATTTTTCCAAATGACAAAGATCCATTATGCATTATGTTGCTTTAAGTAATTAGAATCAAAACTACATCCACAACTTAGGAAAATTAATCTTGTCTATGTGATAGAGTTGGCATTTGTCACTGACACAAAAAGAACTAAATAACAAGATTTCCAAACCACATGAATGAAAGCAGGTCTAATTTTAAATCCAAGTCATGGAATAAAAAAATCAAAAGCAAAAACATGATGTGTGTACAATGTGAAATGCAATAGGATTTTATTACAAAAAATGACAATAACATAACAAGATCATAACAAAGATATATACCCAAAACTAGTGTTGAATAGGTTGAAAGTAATGTGGGATAATACTTTTATTTATATCCATTGGGCATCTAGTTCAAGGAAGTTTTTCAAAAAACTTTCAACCTACATGCGGCCCATGTTCACACATGTGTGACCCATGTGCACCCATGTGTGGCCCATGTCCATCCATGTGGGAAATAATAATGAACTATGAGTTAACTAAAAGTGAATTAAAAATGAATTGAGATTTATTTATGAATTAATTAAAAGTTAATTGGAGGTGAACTAACAATTAATTGAGATTCAACTAAGAGTTAATTAAAAGTGAATTGGAAGTGAATTAAGGGATAACTACAAGTGAATTAATAGTTAATTAGAAGTTAATTGAGATCTAATTTATTTTCAACATGAGTTTTGACCTAGTTTTAAAAGGTTTCATAAAGGATTGAAACTTTAGTCAACAGTTACATTAATGAAATTTTATAATTTAAAACCATATCCATATGGATCATTTATAAAAATTTGTTTGTGACTCTTGTGAGTGTTGTATTTGTTTAAAGTGAACCATTAGATAGTGCACACACCTTTTAATATGTTTTCACTTTAGTTTATTTGACAAAAATATGAAATAGAAATAGAAATAGAGTGAAAACACATTAAAGTGGAGATAAAATGGCAAATTTGGAATCCACATTTTTTCTTTTTCATAATCTAAAGGGTCCATTCACAATTAGGGTACCAAAAAAAGGAAAAAAGATTCTAAGACTTTTATGGGGTTATTTTTTATAAATAACATTTACTTGAAACAAATTTAAGTGAAAAAATTAATTAGTCAAATTTAAAAGAATTCATGTGATAGTGGTGAATTTTCACATTCATACATAATTGTGTATGAATATTTTAATTTATAACCAAAAATGTAGAAAATCCCAGAAAACTCCAAAATGAGTTTCAATGGATAACTAAACATGTTTACTGGCAAGATTATTTCATGCAAAAGTGACCTACGCCTACAGCTAAACACTTTGAACAAATTGAAAATATTTTCTTGGTCAAATGATTAAAAAAATGAGCCATTTGCCTTGTAGCCTTTTCTTTCAAAATTTCAAGATTTTAACATTTTTGTATGATTTGATTTTTCATCGAGTTCATTCAATGAACATGTACTTTCATAGAAAAGGGGCATGTTTTTGTTGTATAAAAAAATTGAAATCAATTGTATGACTTTATGCATTCCTTTTGATTCCTTTAAAAAAATGATGCAATTTTAGACACTTGATATAATTAGTTTATAAAATTCAAAATGACATTTACATAATTTCCAAATTATTTAAAAAATTTCTTTTTAACTTAACATGACATCATCATTTTATTATTGGTATACAACAATCCATTACAACTATAATAATGTAAGACAAACAAAAATCCAAAGTTTTGTTTTATAGTCCTTTATAAAAACTTAGACACTCCTTTTTGGTACCCCAATCATGAATGGACCCTAAAACAAGTAGCCATTATCTTCAAACAACAACCATTAAAAATTTCAAAACTAACAATTTATGGATTTGAAAAATCCTTTCTTCAAAAGTCCTATGTATTATCAATGTTCTCAAAAATTAATTCAAAATTCCTTAACATGTGATTTTCAAAGAATTTTTCAACAATTTAGGTCACACATTTTTAGAACCTCTCAAAAGAATTATTTCAACATACCCCTTGTGAAAATTGCACAAATGCAAAATATAAACATTATGCTTTCATTTGACTAATTTTTTCTATACATAATGTAATGTTTACATATGGTTTTACATCTATTTGTATTTAGGTTGTTAAAAGGGACATCCTTCGGTTAGAAATGTCTTGAAGCATTCCTAGAATCCCTCTTAGCATCCCTACCAACAATAAATTTTTTTTGATGTGATATTTTTTCACTTACATCATTGTTTAGGTTTGGGAAAAGGTGTGGACTTACCAAAACATTATGTGCAATATAAGAACAATGGGCTAATCATTCCCCATTGTCACATGTTTTATGTTTTAATGTGTTTTATGTTTTCCTCAACATTGGACCCACCATTTCCTTGTTGTCCCCTAATGACTCTTTGGCATCTCTTGAAGTCCCTTGCCATTCGTCATCTCCTTAACATCCTTTGTTGTTTCTTTAGTGTTACTGCTATCCCTTATTGTGACCATGTGGCTCTTGTCACTTTCCCATTCTTTGGAATTTTCATACTTGATTGGGGCATTTTGTTGTCCCCCATTGTCTTGCCTTGGCCTCACTTAGACACCCCCTCGTTGTCCTCAATCACCTTCAATGTTTGTTAATGTCCCGAGACATCCCAATCATGTCATGTTGCCCCTTGCCACCCCCATTGTCCTTGGTGTTACTTGACTTCATATGAAATGTCCTTCAAACCAAAAAAAAATTACCCTAAAATATAAACATATTAGGGACATTATAGAGGTCCTAAATACGTCCCTCCAAAAAGGGCCACTAGTAACCTTGATTCCTACACATGGTTAATTATCGTAAATCAACATCATGAGTAGGAGGGTTGGCCATGAAGAGCCATTAGTGGTAATATAATGAGCCATAATTTGCAATTTGGATAAAATTCATGCATTAAATAACACAAAACTTAGTTTGAACCTTCAATAAGGACATCTTTCCATTAAGTATTTGTGACGATTGATTTTTCATAAAAAGTTTCATTTGTAATTTGCTCTTTAATTGTGATCATACTCACCTCATAGCTTTACAAATCAAGCATTGACCAAAGTATATAACTATGAGAATTGTGATTCAAATTGTGAGTGGTTAATTGTTGAAATTTAGACTCTTTTCTTTATATGAACATTTGTATTTTTAAAGTTCTTAATAAAGTTATTTGCAACAAGCCTTAATTACATTCCCAACATTAATGACATACATATTTTCAAAATAATACAAATGACTCTATAACAAATTATAGAGTCATCTTTGTCTTCAATCACTTTCCATTACCTTGGTGTCATCAACTTTGTTTTTATTAAGACAATGAAAAGTAAATATTCACTTTGCATAAAATATAATGTTGTCCATAATCATTAGTATAAAAATATAAATAAGTTAATGCCTTTCAAGATATTATGTTCATTATCTCTTGCTTCATGTTTTTGAAAATTTCAACCAATTTTTTAAATTTTAAATTAAAAAAAATTACTCAAAATTCAATCTCCTATATAATATATCAAAAAATTGCAAAACCACTTTCGTGCACCCCTATTCATCCAAGGCTTTTCAACAATACCAAGCACATAGGTGAGGACCCCATGGTTTGGCAGATTTAAACATGACAAAACAAACAAATAACATTCCTTAACAATAAGATTATGTGCATCATTAGAAAAATAAAATAACATGATCAAACTAACATATTTCTAAAAATACTAGACATGTTTTGGCAAGATAGTTCATCGTCTAATTTATTTTTTGTTTTATGTTTGAAATATGCATGATTTTAGTCTCCCGATTGAAAATACTTAGTTGATTAACACTCTCTAAAATAGTTTATTAAATTTCTATTGTTGCATGCATTATAAGGGTTTGAAAGAAATGAATTGTTGTTAATGAGTAGTGGAAGGTGTTTGGAAATGTTGTAACCCACCAATGTTCATTATAGTGGGGCTTAGGTGCACACACATTCATAGTTTCAATGTGTGTTAACAATGTAGTAATGTGTATTCAAAAACAATTTAGTCAATTATCAAACATTTTTAAGGTTTTGGAGTTTTAAGCTTTTGGCAAAGTATGTTAGTGATGGTGACTTTTGGAGTTTTTGTCTTTGCATTCATGAAGGTGTTGGTGATGGTGGTCCTATACCATGTATGCTTATTAAAGGATAATCCATGCATAATTATAATTTTAAAAAATAATGGTTGGTGGTGTGTGGTGGGAAATTTGGTGATGATGCTAGTGTCAAAAAAATGGCAATGGAGATAAGGTGAATGGAACAAGATAAATGGCATAAAATGGAGCTAATGGGGAATTGAACAAATTTGCATGTGAATGCATATAAATAATGATTTTGGTGTTCTTCTTTTGATGTGAAACATTTGAAACTCATGGTTTGTATCCTTTTTCTTTTTCGATATGCATGATGCATGATTGTGTAGGGACAAATGTAGATGCTTGTAAATTTTTTTCCTTAATAGTGACATGAGGGATGGAGATGATGATCAAGTCTAGGTCCATGGTTTGCCGAGTCCCATTTATTGTCAAGAAAACATAAAACAAGTTGTGGGGTTTGGGGATGTTATTTTGTTGGTGTGTCAACAAGCTCAATAATCAAACTTTTTTGTTGGGGAATGGGGATGTTGTTTGGGAAAATTGTATGTGAGAAGGGTACTTGAGAGTTTGGTGCAAAATTGGAGAAGACAAAACAATTTTTGGGTTTGGGTTTGAGAAAAAAGATTGTTTAAAGAGAGACTATGGGAAAAAAGTTATGTTTCGAAAGATGAAATTATAAGGGGCTTGACAAAATTGAGATGATACATGAATAGAAAGATTAGAAATGTGGATAATGGATATCTTCGTGGGCAAAGTTGGTGTGTTTGTAGTTGTTTACAAACCATTTGGCATCTTGACATTCTTGTTAGTGTCATATTGAAATACAAGTTTTTGACAGATGACAATGTTTTTGGGTTTTTTTAAAGTTGCAAAGTGCAATTTGCTTAATAAAGATGTTCTTAAGTATGATGATATTGCCCACATGGTTTTTTATTTGTTGTGTTAGGTTCCAAGTCAAGTATGATGATATTGCCCACATGGTTTTTTATTTGTTGTGTTAGGTTCCAAGTCTCTTCCTTTTGGTTATAGTAAGTCCATACATATTTATGAACAAGGATAACATGTGATAAATGACCTTAAACTATTGCAACATTGACCCTTCTTCAAATTGGTTTTACAAATTATTTGACTCAGCACTTATCAATGCACCGTCCATTGGAAACCCATTATGATTTAGGTGGGGATAAACCGCAAGTAAGTTTCACCTTTGGTAATCTAAGTTGTTAACCTCCTACTTTCACCTCACAATACCGGCTAAACTAGCTATATGCAAGTGGGTATGTATCAGAAGTAAGTAATTGGAGACTGTTACGAACATCTCCAAAAATGCTCAGTATGAATCTGCAAAAAAATATTTCTCACATCCAAGATTAGGTATTTATCCTTTTTCAACACCACCCATAAAACTAAAACTGGGACTGCAAATAGGTGAGAGACTACTAATAGCAAAGTACCTGGACCAAATCATTATGATTGGTCAATCAAAAACATGGAACAGCAGTTAGATCATAGTTATTACACTAGTCTGTAGCAGGTGTTCTCATGTGCTGTGCCCCTTACTGGGCTCAGCAAAGTGAGCAAAAATGCTGGGCCAAAACCATTTTGCTGAGGTAATAAACCAGCATGTTTTTGACTTGTCTCATCCAATTTTTGATTTGCAGGGTGACATACTGAGCACCAGAGGAGCTGCTCTCTAAGTGATTACTCTGTATTTGAGAAGTAAGTAATGCACTTGGTGACTACTAACTAAGTAGTCAAATAATGTAGATAGCTAATACATAGTTAATCACCATGGTTAGTTATGTGACAGGAAAAGAATGAAAAAGGTATTTTCCTGTCCATGTACCATCCATCCATCCTCCATTGTGCACTAGTGGGTGAGGAGGGCTCACTCTACTAGCCAGGTTTTACTAGGAAACAAAAAAACTTAGCCTAGTCTTTGAAGGAGGTAAAAACAAAGGATTTTTTTTTGCAGCTACTGAAGCCCTATGAAAAAGCACAACCTTGAGGAATAAATAGGAGAAGTTGTAGCACTGTAGTGTCAGAATGGTCACCTTGACCATCTTCTCCTTAACTAAGAGCATTCATTGTTTTATGACAACATGCTGGCATTATGTACATTCAACAGCTGACCCCATTAACCAATTCTTCACCCAGAGTCAAATACCCAACACCAGTGTTGGGCGGGTATCAACTTTTGGACATAACCAGCTGGTTGCTAGCTAGGATTAGATCTTTTGAAAACTTAATCATACCAGTCTGATGGTACCAACAGGTATTGAATCTTTTCCTTCAAGAATTTTCATACCAGTTGATACTACTGGTAGGCTGCAAGGGAATGTTTTAAAAAAAAAAAAAAAAAATTTCATACCAGCATGGTTCTGGTATTTATCATTGAAGGCTGAGTTTTTTGGGCGGGTATGTGGCGGGTATATTATACATGAGATTCAGATCAATATATAAAGTCTTGATAGGTCGTTAAGTACATTTGTAAATTGCCTCAAGTAAGTTCATACCAGGCCAGCCATGTACCTGGTACAACCTCTGTGTCCCCTAATCAGTCCAGGAATGTACTCGTATTGCCTCAAGGTCATTCGAGTCTGGGTCCATTCTTTTGATACCCGCTCTACCCAGTCCATATGTACCCCGTGTTCCAACTTGGTACCCACCCAACACTCGTCAACAATTGCATTCAATGAACATATACACAAACAAACTATGACCATTGAATTTTTATAAATGGTTTATAACTTATAAACCAGTGTTGGGCTGTTTTTTTTTAAAAATTTTTATTTTAAATTTTTTATTTTAAATTTTAATATATAGCTGGTTCTGGATTTTGAAATATATCAAAAATCAGAGAACCATGGGTTTTGATCTTTTATAAAAAAAATCAGAGTAAAAGAAACAATTAATTGGGTCTTGTTATTTCCAAGACCTCACAGAACTGCAGTTTTCATGAAAGAACCCCCCCTAAAGAATCCAGTGATTTTATCGATGGTCACTCAAAACGGTGGTTATATCGTTATATCAGAACCGGTTCTTTGATTTTTTTGAGAGCCATGGTGATGAACCCTAAGAACCGCCCCCTGATAACTGTGGGGGGTTTGGTGCCATTTCTGATACCCACCACCTAACATGGGTTATAACAATGTTTAGAGCTTAAGGGTTCTAGTTTGAGTTCCAAGAATCTATCTATCCATCGAGGTAGGGAGGTGTTTGTTTGGATGTGACCATGTTGTAACCCACCCCAAACCATGGTACCATTGGAAAGTCCTTGATGATGAAGCTTTGCATGTTTGTCGGTACAGAATTTTTTGGACCAACGGAGTAAAAGGAATTGAATTTAGAATGATTTTTTTTTCTTTAAAAATTAAATTGAAGTAAATTTAACAAGGTTCCACTTCTACGGAAATAGTTAGTTTTGGGATTGATGAGCTTTTTACGAGGAGTGGTTTTAAATATATACTTGGGTCAATCACACCAGGGTCCATTAGTTATCCTTAAAGTACCCCAAACTGGGACTAGTGAGCCCCAACTTTGTCGAAACTGGGGACGAAATGAGAAGTCGGGATGAAAATAGTATACAGGAAGAAAAGGGGAACTGAACTTGGTTTTCTCATGTAAATTGGTCCTAAGGGGAATTTTCATCCCCAATTTTGTACTGGCCTGATCTGCACCTCCACTGCTGGCTCATCATATTCTTCATTGCATAAACGCCTTGTCAAAATACAATCCTGCAAATCTTCTGAACTGTTGCCCAGTTTCATGAAACAATCCCCAATTTTGCTCACTTTACTGCTCCACTCCAAATTGGGGATGCAACAGGGACAAGAGGGTCAAACTAGGGTCCAAAGACAGGGTGGATTTCTTGATAACTCTCCCATGTACTTATCTTTTTTCTTTGAAGATACATAGACATTCTAATTGGTGGGCTTATCTTATGAGGTGTTGCATACTGTCTCTCTTGTATGCTGAAAATTTAACAAGCATGTCTTGAAGTTGAAGGGCAGGGTTGGCCTTGATAATGAAGAGCAATGGGTAGTTGTCAACCTTGCCTTTCACATTGAAGGATTCACTTGAGACTTTGCCCTTTAAAAGAAATTTGATGAGGTGGATGGAGATAATGTAACCTTTATTTCGAAACATTATGTATGTTGTCGTTTGAGAGAGTGGGCATGTTGTATAGAAAGAGTGGTGGTACATTTTTACATTAGGAGTTTCATTACGAACTGATTTCTACATGATCCAAAAGGACTAGGTCTTCGTTGCTAATGTGGTGGTTATTGATCTAATGTGGAAAATGGTGATTTCAAGTGTCATTAGTCGATCAACAGGTGCATCTATGAAAGTAGTGCCATTGCTAAGATTCGCAAGTATAAAAAGCTTCATGACGAGCACCACTTTATTCTAATGACCATGGAGGTGCATGGTGCACCCGAACATAATATGGATCATTTTATTAGGGAGTGTGCCAATGTTTTTAATGATAAACGATCAAGAGGTCATTATGTCTTTTTGCATTCAATTTTTTAGGTAGCATATTAATATTGCTTTTCAACATGCTTTAGCCTCTGCTATAGAAAGGAAGAGTGATGTTTATTCTAGACCTCCCATTGCTTTTAAATCTCACGATTTGCTTGCATGCAACATTATAGGGGTTGTGGGTGAGATAGCTTCTTACCACAAGAGGGACCAACTGTTTCCTTTTTTTTTGGTTCTTGTAAGCTATGTGTTTTTTGGCCTTTCTTTGGCCTTCATTTTTTGTCTCCCCTGTGATGGTTCCAACCATCGATCTTTTATTGAATTTTTGTGACCCTTATTTGAATTGAGTCTATAAATCATGTGTAATTACTAATATTCATATTTTAAAGGATGTTTTGAAAAGTGCCATTTAGGTTTAAAGATTCATTGAATTCTTGTTTTCCTTTGAGATTGATTTTTTTTTCTTGCCCTTTTTGTTTTGGGCAATGAATTAGAAGAATTAGAAGGCTGGTTATTGAGTTTTGACTTGGTTATCAAAATGCTTATTAATAATCTACCAGTTGATTTTTGATTTTTTTTGATAATTGATTAAATTGATAATTGCTTGGTATTGAATTTTCAAAATCTAATAAACTACTTGGATGACCTGATTATCATCTAGGTAGGTTATAAATATTTAAAAAATAATAATTAATTTTTTTTTTAATGTTTAAAAAACCCTATAACTAGTGTATAACTGGTAGGTTAATTGAAGGTTATTAATTGGTTATTTTATAACCTACAGTTATGCATGACAGACAATTATTTCCCAAAATAACTGATAAATTACTTGGCATCTCTCTCTCTCTCTATATATATATATATATTGATATTGATAATCTATGTGGTCTCAATTTCAAAAAAAAACCTCCTCAACGGTTATTAAAAAATGAAATAAGTGGCCAACACTGCATTAGAGACACACTTCACTTTGAAGGACAAAATAGAGGCTTCAAGTTGAAGCCCTATTATAAAAAGTGGTGACAAATTGTGGCAAATTTTGATCACGTACAAGGAGGATGTTGTACCTTGGTTAGCAAACCATAAAGGTCAGGTTGGATTCAAATGAATTCAGATGTGCTCAGAAAGCCTCTCTGTCTTCACACAGTCCAGTTTTGTTGGTTGCTTGCTCGCTCATCCGCCTCCCCAAAAACCTCATGATCATTTCTGGTTTAAGTTTGTAGGTTGCCTAAAGTGTTGTAGCTTTGTTTTGCAGGCTCAAATGCGAGTAAGTACCTAGAGAGACAACCACAATCGATCAAGTCTTGGAAGAAGTCCACATGCAAAAACTCTCAACAACTAAAGTGTCGATCTCTAACTACTTTACTACTACTGCATGCAAAAATAACAAATCATGAGTCAGAAACGTGCACACACACACACACACAAATTTTCAACACAAATTTCCAACACATGGAAACAGAACAAAATTGTTGAAGAGATTTTGCTATCAACTTTTGCAGATTTTTAATTCTTTTTTTCATACCAGGCTAGTACTGGTATTCTGTACTTTTAACAACTTTCATACCAGTTTGGTCCTGGTATTGGGTCCAAGGGTGATTTTTGGCTGGTATGAAGGAGGTGTATGCCTGGTATTGAGACTTGTTTAAAAGCTCATATAAGGTCCCTAACCAGGCTGGTATAGGTATAACACTGGTATTGTCTCAAGTCTAGTTGGGTTGTTGCAAATTGTAAGTTATATGCTTCATCCATATGACTCAAGTCTCAAAAAATTTCAGTTTCTGAGAGAACTCATTTGGGAACTGGATGTTAAATTTTAAGTTATAATGTAGTAGTGCCTTGGCCACTTTAAAACATGTTTGCCCAATAATTGATTAATTTAAAAGGATTCCATTTTGACAAATGATATTAAGTTCTCTAATATTTTTATCAGATTCCTTATATTTTCCTTCAGAAATTAAAAAAAAGATTCTGAAAAATTAAAACTTTGGGGTGAAAATTTCAACATTTCTGAAAATAATAGAATTAGTGTCAAAACTGGGCGAGGTTCTAACTATGTATGGTATTGATGGAACCCAAGTCTGCAAAACTCTCAGTTCCTCAGACAATTCATTAGGAACAGGATGTTGGGGTTGTGCAGAAGATGGCGGTGCTGGTGGAGGTGGCAGCTGCTGAAAAATAACATCCATCAAACTGGAATGGAGCATGGCGTTTTTTGGTTGTCCTAGGGAGCATATTGCAGATTGTTTGTGCACAGAGAAATGATTTTGTTTTGTAGCCAGTTGTTTGTTCCATTCAAAACCTTTTCGATCGAGACAAAGAGAGAGAGAGAGAGAGAAACCCAAAAGGTTCACAATATCAATTACATTAGATCCTAAATAAATGCTAATTGACGGGACTGGATTCAATCCTAAAATGAATACTACTTGAATTGACTGGATGGATACTGGATGGATATATATGCAGTAAGCTTGTTTTCAGGTGGCGTCTGGAACAGATGGGATGCGCTCCTCCCTGGTACTTGAAAAAAGTCCATAACAAGCTGATAGTAATGCACTGGCTATGCAGGACTGTTTCAAGAGATAATGAAACACTCAATTCAAAATCACAAATGGAAAACACTATATAATTCTAGTACTTTTTCAAGTCTAGCAAGTCATTACAACTAAGTGGAGGCAACCATTGAACAAATGGATCAATCAACTATAAGCAATGATAATAATAATAATAATTCTAGGGTCATTTCCAAATCTTCTAGTTACAATTAAGTGGAAGACAACCATTGAAAAAATTCATGAAAAAAAAGCTTTTATATATAATGATTTTATGGGTTTTTCATATCTTCCAATTACAACTAGGTTGGAGAGTCAATGACTGAACAAAGTTGATGGAAAACACTAAATACAAATAATTCAAAGGCTTTTTCACTTCTTAGGATTTATGCATAAATAGTGGTGGGAGCCAATTACAACCCATTGATAAGATTGATGGAAAACACTAAATCCAAATTTAAAAAAAATTCTCGGACTTGAAGAAAGAGGTAGATGAAATACCATAGAGTACCATAGAGCCAGTTCAACACCGATCACATTATTTTCAAAAAATAATGTTCAAATCTTAGGCCAAAAAAAAAAAAAAAAATCTTCTGAAGGAAGATAAAGAATCTGATGGAATATTGGAGAATAATATCATTTTGTCAGAATGGAATCCTCAAAAATTAATGAATTATTCTACAAACATGTGTCAAAGTGGCCAAGGTACTTACTGACTATGGTATTTTATTGTTTCCCTTGAAAATTTCAAAAGAAGAAAAAAAAAGAAAAAAAGAAAAAAAAGAAAAACTAGACTGTTTGTTGTTGGACTTCAACAGAGTAGGTTGTTTGATCTTCACAACAATGTGTAGAGAAAATGGGTAGGTACTACTAAGTAGTAAGTAACAAAACAGCTTTGGGACTTGTGGGACTTGGGGGGTGGAGGATGGAGGATAGGACAAGAGGGGGGGAAGTTGAAGAAGAAGAAGAAGATGAAGAGAAAGGAAAAATTATATTATTTTTGCAGTGTTAACACACTTACTTAGTATGGCAGCTGCAGTAGCAGCTGCAAGCCCAGGAGGAGCAGCAGCAAAGAGAGAGAGAGAGAGAGAGAGAGAGAGAGAGAGAGCTGGCCATGAGTGCCTGACACAAAACAGATCTGTGATTTTATGACCCTCATCTTTGCACAATCTCTCTTCTTCCTCTCTTCTGCTGTACCTTTTGTCTGCTGCTTGTTGCTCTGTTTTTTCTCCCTTGTTGGTTGCTGGGTGCTGTTGTATTCCCATCCCCCCTCCCCCTTCCCCAAACCCACCCACCTACCCACAAGAAGCTGTACCATTTTCACCTTCAAAGTTCATTTCACTGTACTTGTTATTTGCTGCACTCCATTTCTCAGACTCCTTGTGTGCTTGCTGGTGGTGCTTGGTATTTTTTTGCTGCAGTGCATTTCTGTTCTTGTGGTGGTGGAGCTGCTTTTTTTTCCCCCTTTTGTTTGTTTGTTTGTTGCTGCAGTGCAAATTTTCTCTTACTTTTGGTGGTGGGTTTTATCTCAGTTTCAGCTCTGAGGTTGTCTTAGAGTCTAGATCACCAGCTGAGTTTTGAGCTGAGGGCTTGGGATGTGTGGAAGAGGTGGTCCCTGGAAGAGCTGCTTAGGCTTTCTGCTTTAGGAAGAGGATCCGAGGGTTTCTGATGCAGGAAGAGGTCAATCAGGCTGGTGAAGAAGAAGAAGTAGAAGAAGCAGAACAAGAAGAGGCAGAAGACACAAGCAGCAGCATGGCGAAGCTCAGCGCTAGTGAGAAGGAGAAGACGAAACTCCGAGAACGACAGCGGCGAGCAATCACTACCAAAATCTTTGCGGGCTTGCGCAAATACGGAGGCTACAATTTGCCTCCCCGAGCTGACATCAATGATGTCCTCAAGGCCTTAGCGGCTGAAGCCGGCTGGACTGTTGAAGCTGATGGCAATACCTTCCGCACCACCACGCAGGTACAGAGACAAAAAACAAAAACAAAATCTTCTTGCACAGGCATTGTCCATTTCCATGGCATGTTGTTTGGTTTCTATAACCCTAGCTATAGATCTATCTATGGAGCCTAAGTTTGTCTCTGGACTCTCTGGACTCTGTCTTGGGAACCCTTGGCATTTGTTTGAGGGTTTTGTGTTTTTGTATGGCTCGTTCAAGAGATTGATTTGTGTGATGATGATGTATGTCCCACCATGCTGATGCTCTGATTTAGTGGACATCATTCCCAGAGCACAACCACCACTGGCAACAACAGAAGAACTGAACCAACACAGACTCGGGGTGAGATGTGGCAGGGTATTATTCTACAGCCATCATCAAGCAGCCAGCAGCAGCTCTCTCTACGACAACAAGGACCACCCTCAAGTAGCAGGCTCACTTTACCTCCGCAGACTGGAGGTGGAGGAGGAGGGAGCCTCAACAACAATAACAACACTTTCAACTGCACCTTGGCAGGATTGGTAACAGATGGAAGTGATCTTGGTGAAGGGAATTGCTCCACCACTGCATCACCCCGCCATCATCATCATCATCATACTCCTCATGCCACATTGAGCTCATCCATGTCCCTTCACCCGTCATCATCTGCTTGCATTTCAAATTCCCCCTTCAGTGTGTCTCCTGCTGCATCTAGTGAGGGAGGAGGAGGAGGAGCTCCAAGTGTTCGACTAACTGGAAATCCGTATCTCGGGGTTGGTGGTGGTGGTTTTCCTAGTGGGTTCTTGCCATGTGCTCAGGCACCTTTGTCTGATGGAAGAGATAGAGATTCATCAGGCATCAAAGAAGAGTATAATGCAGCAACTGGTGCATATTTCAGTGCTGATACGCTTGATGTACGAGAATTTGCCCAAGATTTTCATGCTGCAAGATCAGGTCTGGATACCTTGGATTTTGGACGAGCATCTGCTCCTCAAATTGACACCCCAGATTTCTCAGTGCATGGGGCAAGTTTGAACCCGATGAATTCACTCTTCTTCAATGCTTCTTCACAACAGATTCCAAATAACAATCAGTTTGGACAGCAAGTGCCACTTCCTTCTCTCATGATGATTTCACCAGGCCATCCTTTTCTGCAGGAGCAGCGTGCATCAAATGAGAACACACCACTTGGATCACCCCGTATACATGATGGCCCTGGTTGAAAAAAAGAAAAAGCGCACACATTGATGGGTATAGTTTTTTCTTGATTCTCTTGCACACATTGATGGGTAAAGTTTTTTCTTGATTCTCTTGTAGTAGTAGTTGGACCCTATCTATGCCATTGATGGGTATGATTTTTTCTTGATGCTCTTGTTGTAGTAGTTGAACCCTATCTTACACTCCTCATAACAAAATCATCCAGGGGTTTTTCATTATGTCATCTTGTATTCAACCCTAAGTGAAGAAGGCTACAGAACTAAGAGGATGAGTTTGTGGGGGAGGCTGCAACAATTTGTGTTTGTGTACATTTGATGATGATTTCATTTTGGAATAGAACTTGTAAATTGAGTTTTGGCACCTTGTGCTCTATGCATATAATACCAAAAAGAACTGTTTCAAACCTCTGTAGAAGTAAAAGGTCAACCAAGTTTAACTTACCCAGTTAATGTTTTGAGGATGAGAGGCTAATAAACACTCATGCTGCTGTGCTTGCTGTTTCTATTCTCCTTTGTTGATTGATGGTTTTTTGCTTCAAGCAAGGAAAAGGACCTAACTAGCAGTTTGAATGACAGGTCTGTTTAAAATGCGACTTTCAGCCAAGATTTTGCTGGCACATCTGCCACATTTTTGCTGTTCGGGGAAATTCTGGAGAGGCGCATGCCACTCAACACAAGCTTGCGCTCTTTTTCTCTGTGCCAATATATGCCATTTCATTTTTTACGTTTCTAGGCAAAGGGTGCAAGGTAGTGGCATTAGTTGAAGAGCATATTAACCTGGGATTATGAGAAAAGAAGCAAACCCAAGTCTTCATCTCCAGCTTCGCCATTCAAGTTCTCTTGAAATCTCTGCACCATCTCTTGCTGCTGCTCAAAAATTCATTGTGACGGTTTTCCCCCATCTGAAGCTAATTCTGGGTGGGATTCAGGAAGGGCAATGGAACAATGACAGTAGATGCTAATCTGGCTCAAAGCTTTTTCCATGTGCTTATGATGGAATTTCTGTTTCTACAAGTGAAAGACAAAAAACCCATTGTCATTTCAAATCTTCAACATGTAAGTGAAGCAGTCAGTAGGAATGAGTAGCAGATTACTACTCATTCCTTGCGAACTGGACTGTTTCAAAAGGCATACATAGTCTGTGAAATGCCTTGCCAAGCAGAATGTGCACACGGATATGAAGTAAAGCTTCTGATCGTGCCTGGAAACCTCAGGCACTTTGATAGACTTTTGAAGAGCGATGAATATTTGAATGAATTGCTTTATTTGGAAGCTTTAAATTTTTAATGAGGAATTTGAGACCCATAGAAAATACATGCATCATCTGATTTAGGATTATTGGGCGATTGATTAGGATGCAATAAAGATGGCACAAATGTAGTTTGTTGAGACCGGTGTTGGTATGTTATATAGGCCTATGCTGGGTATCAAGATTCAACCCTGGTAGGGAGGACCACACCAGTTTGGTATGAGCTGAGGCAATATCAGCCTACTAAGGACTTGAGATAATACCTGACTGCAAGGTTCACAGGTTCTTGATAGATTGGCACCTGATGATGCCTTTATAGTCTTTTAGAGACCTCTATTAGGGTTAGGGTTTGAAATGAGCAAGATAAAAATCTCCCAAAGTAACAGGGTTGAAAAAAAGTTGAACCTCATGTGTTGAGAAAAAATCAACCTCTTGTGAACACATATGCTTCTATGTGCAACTGAAATACAACTTATAACTAGACATGTCAAACTTCATACACAAATGATTTCTCTATTTGATGTGAAATTTATTCCAAACAAATCCACTTTTTTTTTTTTTTTTTTTTTTATTTTTTTTCTTTTATAAAATTTTTTTTTTTTTTAAACTTTTTTTTTTTTTAAAAAGCTGTTTAAAATTTTTC
>Ga0116231_10000220_pt1 | contig 85458 bp, 69 predicted proteins | sample S1TSphgellanicum_2_FD_89695 | JGI IMG/M metagenome (GOLD analysis project Ga0116231, IMG submission 89695) | Host-associated microbial communities from peat moss isolated from Minnesota, USA - S1T2_Fd - Sphagnum magellanicum MG | ecosystem: Host-associated > Plants > Peat moss > Unclassified... | reverse complement strand
GTATAAAAAAAAAATTAAAAAAAAAAAAAAAAAAAGGTACAATGGCAGACTTGACCAACGAGCTCTTGTCACCCCCCAAGTGAGGCTCAATGGCAGAAGGCTGGCAGGCCTTTCATTTGCACTCAAGTGGTGGGAGGGGGAGTGGAGAGGGAACTTGATGGGAACACATTGGGAGTAAAAAAACTCAAAAAACCTCCCCCCCCCAACCCAAAAGAAAAGAAGTTTCGCCTTTTTATCTATGTTGAGCCATCTCATTGGTTGTGAGAAATTTTTATTTTAAAAATTGCTTGTTAGCATTTTTCACTTGGGCTAATGGAAGGCATGGTGAGTATGGGTGTATATTTGTGTGCTACCAATTACCTTTTTTTTTACTTTTAAATCTTTTGAACATAAGAGTTGCTGCTGAAATTTCACTATTGTGCCACCTAGAGTAAAGGGTTGGGTCAATCCTTAATTAAACCCAAAAAAGATGAACCGTTGATTTCATCAAAAACTTATGGTTGCGTATTAAGGTTAGTCAATCAATGGATGTGATGAGGGAGTTGCTCGTCAACAAGGGTTGTTCATTGCATTTTGTGATTGCTTTCATTCAATGTGGTTGTTTCTAGCGAGATCTTCCTTAACTAAAAAAATCTCATTGCCATTGAGCATCAAAATTTTGAGTTTAGGTTGTCACCTCTCACATATAATCTTAAAATTTTAAGTTGTTATTTCTCATTACAACATTTTGGTTGTTAAAACTAATTCCTAAATCTTGAAGGCTTGTTGTTTGTTCAAGTTTGTTGCTTGTTGAGCTTGGTGAGGTTTGAGCAATTATCTATGTGATGGAAGGGCAATCTCCAATGTGATTTCATGCATTTATGATTGACTTTCAAACCTCCATATAATTGCAACTTTTGTGTGCATGGAATGCCCATGGAGATCCTCCTAGTCTTTACATATCAATGTAAGTCTCAAGTCTATTCTTTTGTGTTTGTTTTTTGGAAGTCCCAAGCTTCTTGTAAATTTGATGTTTTTTATTTTCTTAAGTTTTTACAATTCTTGATTCAATGCACTATGGCACCTTATTTGCAACTCCCAAATGGTTTCAAATCCAAGTTTTTTTCTTTTTACAAGTCCATCGTGTTCAATGTTGCTTAATGGAGTCAAATTAATATTACTATTGTTTATAATGCGTTTGATTGCATTGTAGTCCACATCAACATTCATGTAAAGGATGTTGTTCATGAGTGTTGTGTTACAAGTTAATTTGTGAATCTAGACCCACCATCTGGATTTAACCCAATAGAGAAAAAAAAAGAGGTGAGAGAACAACAAATTAATTGAGTCTTTCAAGATGTTTGGGTAGCAAAACTTTCATGAGTGGATGTTGTGATTGGTTTTAATGAGAAAGTGATCATAGTTAGGCATTGGGTTTGCAAATATATCAAAGGGAGAAAATCTCTTGGTTCCCAATTTGATAGCCTTTAGAAGCATGTTGGGAGGCTAAAATGAAAGGTTGTAAAACCTAACTACAAGATGGGGCAATATTACATGTCCTCAAAGTCAGAACATGCAAAAAATGAATGGCTTTTCTATAGTGGGGGAAAAAATATTGTGGTAGACATGGTGTATGTAAAGGATATGGTTAGAAAAAGAAAAAAGGAAGTTCATATAATTGTTGTAAGTTTCAGCTTTTGGAGCAAGGTTTTCCTCTCATTGCGTTTGAGGCCATGAAATTGTTGCTCTAGTTCTTGAAATCGAATAACACCCGAAAAATACATTTGGAGTAACAATGTTGGATGGGAGATAGTGGAAGTCATGCATTTCATTGTTTTTAGTATAACTAAAGTCATTATTCATGTAGTGAGATACTCTGTTGTTAGTTGTCACAAGGTGACAACAATTCATAATTAATCTTGGGTTAAGATTCATGCTTACCATGTGGAGGCTTCAAACACATACCAATTTTGATAAATTTGGAAAGGTTAGTTGGTGGTGGCATAGTTGACAACATGACCAACATGATTTTAAACTCATTATTGGTCTATGGGGGCCAATGACCATGGAAAATATTAATGTAGTAAATTGATTTGTTTTGGTTTTAATTGTGTTGTTGTGTTTACAAATGTCCATAGCGGTGTGACAATATAAATATGCAAAAAAATTGTTCCCCTCAAGCTTACTATCCATTGTGTTGTGCTTCCAACAAACCTAGTTGTTTAAAGACCTTCCAAGTAGAAAATTTGAGGAGTTATTCCAAAACTCGTGGGGATGAAATTGTGAAAAAATGAAAGACTGTTGCTTCGAATGAACGAAATATATAAATCCACCAATAGCTTTGGCCTTTGGTGCAAAAGCTTGAACCTCTTTTGTAGACCACATACATTTATTTCTACTCAAAATCCATGTTAAAAATAATGCTTTCTACCTCCTTGGTTATTACTTGACTGCTAGTAGGGCTGCCTTGTGTGCTCCCAAAACATATGTTGAGAGCTTCCCCAAGGTGGCAAAATAATCTATCCCCAATGGGGTGTTTTGCATTGTAATTTTATATGATTGGAGATATGAGTCCTATGTAGATAATTTAAATATGGGATGAGGCATCATAATTGACCAAGTAGTCTTGTTGTTGTGATCAATTGAGATTTGCCCTCTTGCACCAACACTTTGTCCCCATTTTTTTTTTCTGTTTTCCTTTTTTTTATCTTTCCTTTCTTTCATCTTGAGTAATGGAAGCTTGCATAGTTGTTGAAGACAAAAGGGAACAAATTGCTTCACAGTGTAAAGATTAAGTGGACTTTTATGTTGTGTTTGATTAAAAAGGTTGTTGTGGAATACATGTCTTTGGTTGTTAATTAGAATGAATGATGATCTCCATGCCATGGACGCTAAGAAAACTAATATTGAATTTTTTATGTGATGATGAGGCTGCCAAGGGCTTCACTTGCAATATCATGCCCATGTTGAAGGCAGTGCATGAGCTCATCAAATTTGCTTAAAGTTGCAACACAGTTGTGTGGGAGCTCTGAAAATGTGTTCTGTAAATTTGTACATACTTTATTGTGATCTATAGAGGTACAATGATGAGCAATTTGAAGATTTTACAAATATTGTGGATTGTAGCAATGACTAGAATTGTAATATCTTAATGGACTAATACAGCCATAAACATTCAACATGTTCTTTTTAATATCTAAGGTTGATTGATGGTTCAAAATCCATTGCAAGTGCCCTTTAACTAGGGTATTTATTATGTCCACCCATGATAATTGATATCATGTTATTGATAAAATGACAATGAAATGTTCAATTGTAGCTATCGACCATTTTCAAGGTCATTATGTAATAGAAGGTTTTGGAGCCTTCTTTGACATGCAATCTTGTGACTAAGTTGTGATCCAACTCAGCATTGAATGTTGCGCTAAACAATTGTCAAAGTATTTCAAGATGGTAAAGACTTCTCTAGCAATGGTATGGGAAAACATTGAAGACAAGCATGATGCTTCTTGACCTTGCATTTTACAAAATCTAAGCTCGAAAACGTGTTCACAACTCATCTTGATTTGGTTGTCAATGCTGGTAAGAATGTGCCAATGGGCAAAATAAATGATGTTCCTGAAGTTTGGTTTGGTGGGTAGTTGGGAGGAGCAACCCTAACACCAACGAATCTCCAAAAAATACAGCACACAATGTCAAGATCTTTGAGAGAAAATTAGCATTACTAAAATTGCAGATACAAGAACCACAGAGCAGACACTGTAGATTTGGAAGATATAAAGATGCTTCCGGGTTCTTGAGGTCTGTTGCACATACATGCTGGATTCTTCACAGAACATAAGAAAGCTCCTGTTCATCAGTTCATTTGTCTCATTACTCTGGCATTCTGAATTGTCAGCTTGGACAAAGAGTCACAGCCTAAACACAAACACTGGGGAGATGGACACTGAAATCGACACCCCTCTTCAATCTCAAAACCAATAGCAAATGTGCATGAGTCGCTCTACCTTTGCTACTCCACCTCGTTTACAGAGAGAAACAAAGTTAAGATGCCATGTCCTCATCCTCTTCAATTTTTGGGGCAAGGTAAAAGCGGATGTACCCCATGTCGGCAATCTTGTATTCTACAGCTATTGGCAACTCCTTTGACATACTAAGGGTGACAGTGCTGGACAAGGGTGTAGCTTTAGTAAATGAATTGAGATACCGAAGTGCAAATGTCAAGGTTACTGGCTCATCCATCTCCACCACAATTTGGTCATCTGCCTGCAACCACAAAAAAACAAAGCTGCATTCAGAACAATCCTCTGCAGGAATATGTTTGCCAGTTTCAATCATGGTTCAATGTTCCCTCCCAGCCCAAGCTTCATCTTTCTGCTAAGGATGCCCCTACCTTATCAACTGAAGTGTTTTGCCGACAGACAATGTTTGCAGTGCCAATGTCACCACCAGTTGAAAACTTCACACCCTCTTTTGTAACAGAGATAACCACTGCAAGAAACATCAAAACCATGAGTGAGGAAACAAAAACTAAAGTAGAATGAGCACCCTCTGTTCTTATGGGCAACTGCACTGATCCCCTTTCTTGAGAAACAAAATGGAGAACCTGTATGAGCTTCTTTGAACAAACTTATAGTATATTCTCCACATCTAGCTGGTGTATGCTGAGAAACTTGTTAGAGCTATACAACAAATGTCCAGGGGAAAACATGGGGAGAAAACAGGAACAGCATATATCAAGTAGACTGTAGTAGGATATCAGAAAGAAAGCATGGGCCCCAAGGTAACCCACATGACCGACAAGGTTTCAGCCCACTTGAAAATCTATACCTGTATCACCAATGGAGCTGAGATCTTTGCATATGCGAGCAAACTCTTGAGAGGGCATGTGCACAATAGCCTGGTATGCAGTCTCAGGAATTCCAAGGTGCTCGCTGTCAATATCCATCAATTTCATCTCAAAGTCTGAGATTCTGTCTTGAGCTGCAACAAAAGTTTAAACCAGCCAATCAGTACAAATCCAGACCAACGCCAAATAACTGATAACAAAGTAATGCACCATTTTACTTTGTTTTAAGTTCCATCTAGACTCTCTTCCACACATTAAGACTCTCTTGAAGGCCAACAGCCGTATAGAGAAATAGATGAAAAAGCCCAAGGGCAGTAAAAATACTCTTAGCCACCAAACTTGCGCCTGGTTCAAGCAAACCCTGACATTTCAAAATTGCGTAGGACTGCGACTTTCAGAGCTTAAGAGACTTTTGAATCGATACAACGCAGATCCGCCAAACAGGTCAGAATAAGGCCACTCCTCAGCAAAAACCGGCTAAAGATTTCGCTCATAAAAGACACGTCCAGAGAGAAGCTAAACAATTCAAAATACTCCTCTATACCAGCTACAGATTTCACTCAAAAAAGAGATGTGCAGAGAAAACTTCAAGTGACTCCTCTGTACACCGTGCTACAACTATGACTACAACTGTGATCTCGTTCGCAGCGGGGCAAACAAATGAAGAAAGCAAGAACTTACTGGGACTTTCAAACATGAAAGTGACGGAATCGCCGCCGTCATCGGCCTTGATAGTGATGATATCGTCGTTACCGGCACACTTGAGCATCTTCGCCATGCTAGTGAGGTTCATTCCCATAGAAATGTTGCGGTCGCACCTGAAATGTTCGAAACCCTCGGACCTGAGCAACAACGCCACCAGCGCAACATGGCTGGAGTCCATGGCTTGCAAGGAGAAACCCGTGGATGCGCAGTCGAAGTTGGCATCGGTAACCAGATCCTTTATGGCTTCCAAAACCTTCTTCAACAGGCTTCCCTGCACTAGCCGCAACTCCAACATCTTTCTTTCTTTCTTTCTTTCTGTGCCCTCTCGTTTTCAAGACTGCAAGGCAAAAAAAAAAGAAAATAGAAAACAGAAAAAAGAAAACAAAACAGGAAAAAATTCCTCTACTCGAGAAGCACACAGGAACAACAACCTAAGCACTCTTGCGGAGAGAGAATTTGGAGTTCAGTTGTGAAGATGTGCGAGACGAGAGAGAGAAGATAGTGCGCGAACTCGTGTGCGTGCGAGGGTTTTTGGCGGGAAGCTCTGTCTCTCCTCTGCCTTCCCTCTCTCTCACTTGGTAGGTCTCAAGCGAACGGTACCTACCTGCCCCAAAACCTACCTACTTATCTACCTGCCTACCTACCTACCTCATGAGGGCCTAGGGCAGTGTTTTTTAGTTTTTTAATTAATTATTTCTGGGCCATTCTTTTTTTCACCAAAATTTGAGTGTTAAAGGCAAGGCAAGACAAGTAGGGGTTTTTTAGTTTTTTAATTAATTATTTCTGGGCCATTCTTTTTTTTCACAAAATTTGAGTGTTAAAGGCAAGGCAAGGCAAGACAAGTAGGGTTTTTTTTTTAAAAATTAATTTTATTTCAGTTTTGTGATATCGGAAATGTGTGTTTCTCAAGTGGAAAGGACTAACTCATTTGTTAAAACAAAGGCAAAGATGGTTGGTAACCTTGAGTTTGTATTGGTAACCTCGAGTTTGCATTGGTATCATTGAGATAATTAGAGGAAGAACACCAAGGCCATCATGCACACACAACAACACCAAGGGAAAGAAAAATACAAAAAATTGGTATCTTTTTATATCATATAATTTGGTGAAACATTAATTTTCCTCATTTTTTGCAAAGAGATGTAATAAAAATGTTGTAAAAGGTCTCATTCTAATAAAAGTTCAAAGTTTAAGAACTTGCAAAAGAAACTATCTATATTAATTTGTTGAAATTTCATAAATTAGTTCTTTTTTGTAAAAGTGAAATTTGAAAAAATAAAATAAAAATTCAACATTCAAGTATTGAACCTAAAAAGGTATTATTGTTTAGATTTGTGGTTTGTGCATCAAAATTTACTTGCATTATTGTAGGCTTGGTGTAGTGATGGATGTCTTTAAAGGTTGATGGAAATGTTGATCTAGCATGAGCTAAACCTCAACATGAGTTTATGTCCATGTTGGCCAATTATTGAAAAAATGTTCAATTATCAAGGTTATTGGTAACATTTTTATTCATTAATGGTTTTTTTTGAAATTTCATTTGAGAATTCACCCACCACTAGGAAACATTAAAAAACTTGACAAAACCCTTATGGGTCAAGCATTAAATTGTTAAAACGTAATAACCTACATGGATGTTTGGAAGAAACATCTAGGATCACTAGAAGGAAGTACATTTCATCCTTGTTATCTAGTTAGTAAGGCCATAGAAAGAAAGAGAAATAAAATAAATTTAAACCCTAAAACCTACTAAATGATAGGCTAGGTGGTTCCTTTTGAAAATTTGATAGTGCATCGAGGAAAGAATAGAGATAATAAAAACATTGATTTCACTATGAGCTTTTCACTCAATCTCAGGATCACTGATGTTAGTTTACATCTAGCAACAATTTACGCATTTAATGCAACCAAACAGTTTCCGCATTTCTATTTTTCTTTAATTGCTTGTGCAATTTTTCTTCATTCTTTGTTTGTGTTCTCAAATCCATCTCTCAGGGAGGTCACAGACTGGTGTCCATCATCTTGATTGACAACACTCATCAATTCCATGATTTTCCAATTGGACAAAACGAGGATTTAAAGGTCTAACAATCCAGGGCCCAAAGATGGTGTGAATTTGGAGATAACTTTAATAATGTAAGATAGAAGTAGTGCAATAATAGTTCAGTGTCATGTTAGTCAATTCAACACACAATTCCACAACTACTCATAATTGACCTAAAACTCCTTCAATCCTTACAATGGTTTAGGTGGGTAAGTGTTCCTAGCTAGTTGGGTCCAAATTCAGTCTCCAGGCCTGATCACAGGAAAGCTTGAAATTCAACTTCACTAAGCAAGCAAGTCAGGAAAGCATAAAATTCAACTTCAATGTGGAAACAAGTGGCATCAAACAAGAATGGAGTTTTTGTTCTCAAGTTTGCTCTCAAACCACACATAACATTCAACAATATTCATTCAAGACAGACTATAATTAAGGAAAGACTTGCAGCAGGAATGGGCACTACTACCACGAATCAAAAGCGGTCCCCAAATAAAAATGGTGGCAAAAAATTGCATGCAAAGATAACAATGAATGAGGATACTACACATTGTTGCTCTCCACTGCAAGTTTTCAGTAAGCTAGTTGAATTTATTGATGAATCTCAGGAGTGCTGGGAGCTTCATTGGCATGTCCTGTTTGTGATTCAGGGGTTGCTGCTGCTGCTGCTGCTGCTGCTGTGACCTGCTGTTTGAGAAACCAACACCATCAAAATTTTGACATGCCAGGGCTGTAGATACTGAGCAAGGAAATGTTCTGGGGGGAGGAATTACAAAGGACATAAAAATTCAAATTTAACCTTAAGCTGGTATGTAGTATATCCCACCTCAAAAATACATATATATGTAGTATAAACAACCCTCATATGGAACTTGGAAGAAAAAAGCAGTCAGTACCTTGGACTTTGTCTTTCCCTTGGATGGTACAGTTTGGAAGGGTAGGAAGTCAATGCCCAGCATGAAGGGCTTCAGGGCCTCAGGAACCCGAACACCCTCTCGTGTTTGATAATTCTCAAGAATGCAGCAAAGGGTTCGTTCTGTAGCTGTGAGTGTTGAATTCAAAAGATGGACATAATGCTTCACTTGGTCATTCATCTGCAACCAAGCAACATGAAGCAACTTCGCACTTCTGTAAGACAAGACCAACCACAATATTCAAATAGCTAGTCACCATGAATCTCAATGCTACATCGCTGCCACTGTGTTCAGTAAGTTGTACAATAGTAGAAACAACAAATCTAAGGGTAATGAAAGCACGAAAGTCTATTTGCAACACTCAGAAATGACCAAGGCTTTCTTCTGCTGAGGAGAGCAATACAGACCTTTTTTTGACCGTAACGAATCTCAAGGTTCCGTGACTGATAATCAGTGCAGTTGGAGCATGACACAAGCTCACGAAAAGTTTTTGAGGCCGGGAACCATGCCTCTAAATCATATTTTTTGGCAGCACTATCATTCAGAGCCCCTGATACAATGGACACCACTCGATATGGAAGTTCCAACTGCAACCAACATACATTAAAGAACAAATTCTTAGGAGAGAATTATTTGAGATGTATAAAGCCATCTTTCGTGCTCACAGAACAATCCAGGATTGCCACATTGAGAATCATTTAACACACCCAGATACAAGTCCCCAATGACAAAAAAAACACCACTAACAACTCAATAACATCCAAGATGCTTACCTCTTGGTAGAAATCTTCAGAATTCTTCAGCATCTCCTCATGCATATCCCAGGATTCTGTTCCATGAGGACTGGTGATGCAAAACTGCTCCACTTTCTCAAATTGGTGCACACGGAAGATGCCAAGCGTGTCCCGTCCATGTGATCCCGCTTCCTTCCTAAAGCACGTTGAGTACCCTGCATATCTACCACCCAACAAAACATCCCCACACAGAATTGGCCCAAACGTGTTCAAGAGAATGTTGTCCTGAGACTCTGAACCCCAAAAGTCAACTATTGTGCTGCTTCCAGCAAAAACCAAAACTGACACAACAAGACTGACTGTGGTCATAACCTTGTGAGAGTCACTCACAAAGTGTCCAACAGCAGGTGTAGTTGAGTAAATAGCAATCCACCAAAAACTTCAGGCAAACCATTATGTCAGTTCCACACAAATACCAAACAAACATGATAAGAATCCATACCATCATAAACTTATGGGTGTCACTAACAAAGTGTCAGACCATGAGCATGAAAGCTACCAACAAGACAGACATAGGTTGACAGGGCATCTAAATTTACCTGATGGGTACAGACTTTGTGTCCATCCATTTCTCACGGTGAAGAGCACATATTGGTTGCTCAGCTGTTGCAATCAGATATTTGTCATCCCCTTCTCCAGAAACCTGTGAAGTCATCCCCCCCACCAAAGCAATAAGATCACACTCTGGAGAGTTTCCATTGAACACACCAATGTCTCATGGAACCAATATTTGTAATGTCCACTGCCAACCCTAGGAATGAATGGATTGTACACTAGAAAGCCATACAAACAAAATTCTTGTCCAAATAGCAGCTCAAATGCCCTGGAGCAATTCCAGCTGCATAGACAAACCTTATAAAGCTCTTCATCAAACTGGGCCAGCTGGGCACACTCAGCCATGACCTCCTTGCGCATAAAAAAGGGTGTCTGCAAGGGAGTGTAGTTACGCTTCAACAAGAATGCAAGCCCAAAGTTTATGAGTGCCTGATTCAACAACACACCATAATGCTTCAAAAAATAACCACGGCCTCCAGCCACATCTGTCCCTGTGAAACCAAAAAAAGCACACCAATTTACATCAAATACTCAATTGCACTGCAACCAATTCAAAGCAAATAAAAACAGTACAACTCACATCACAATCAATGCAGAGAAAAGGCACAGAACAGAAACGAAGAAAAATCAGATATGACAGCAGGCAGGAATGAGTGTGCACACACAGAATGGTACTTAGGCAAGCTATTAACTCCATCTAAAAGCAGGGGTTTGATAATTACCTGCATCGAGATCCACAATGCCGAGGTGTTGGACTAGATCGACATGGCTCAAAAGGCCTGCATCCTCCCTGGGTGTTCCCCATGTCCGAACCACAACATTGTTATCCTGTACCCATCAGAAAAAAAGCACAGCAGCAGTGCTTAGACTCATTCATCATCAGGGCTCCTCTTTTACCTACTCAAAAAGATGCACAATCTCACAGCCCTCATGCTACAAACAATATTGACTTTCTCAATTTCCACTGTTCATCATCATGGTTAAGCTCACACCCATTACCTCATTGTTGTCATAAGGCACAGAATCATGCACAAGGTTGCCAACCTCCCTCAATCGCAGTTCTACTGCTTCCTTTGCTTCATTTACTTCCTTCTCCTTCTCTGTCTTTAACTCCACAAGCTCCTTCATCTTCGACATCAGCTCAATATCCTCTAGTTTTGCCTATATCATCACCCAGTCAGGTACCATAAGCCCAACGCTCTGTTGATTCATTACTGAACAAAACCAAAACGTAAAAATAAAATAAAATAAAATACAATAAAAGGGTGCTAGGGATTGTTGGCAATCTCATTCAAACAAAACCTGATCTAGAACAGGGGTGCATGACAGAGGGTTTATGGATTGTGTGAGACAGTCAGTGCGTGTATTACCATTTTCTTTTTAGCAATCTCCTTGTTAACCTTGTTGACTTCCTGTCTGAGCTTATCAGCTTCAAACTGACCTGTTGTTCTCCACCCCCCAAAAAAGGCAGCAGAGATCTTCAGAGTGCATCTCAAACCAGCCCTATTATCAGAAGACAAAGAAGAAAACACCCTTCCATATGTCACACATGACATGCTATGAGAAATTTTCTGAGGGTACACGGACGCACTCCTACCCATGAGGCAAAATTGGATTGATGCTCCAAGAAGTGAGGAGAAAAGAAGAAAAAAGAACTTACGTTCACGCCATTTTTTGTCGAGGTCGATGATCTCATCCACAAGCTCAACTCTCGCGAAGCGCTTCCTCTGTGACTCTCTGATCCTCTCAGGATCATGACCCTTCTCCACTCGGAACAAGTTGATATCCAACATCCTGTAAAGAAGAAGAAGAAGAAGAACAACAAAAACACACCCTTTGTACCTACCTCAGGGCTCCAAAAGCATCAGCAGCACCAATGCTTCAAAGATGAAGAACTGAAGAGGCTCTTTGGCTGCTGCACATGCAAACTGTGATGAAAACAAAACAGAGAAGAAGCAGAAGTAGAACAAGAAGAAGATCAAAAAGAAAATTAGGGTTTGGGGGGCTAGAAATTAGGGTTAGGGCAATCAAGGGGGCTTTAGGAGAAGAAGATGAGGATTAAACCCTAGGGGCAAAACGACAGAAAATTGGGGGGCACAAAATGGCCAATGGGTGGGGCAGGACTGCAACTACCCTATCTTGGGGAAATGCACCCCCACCCCCAAACCCTAACCCTAATTCTGGAATCGCCAAAGACTGGAAGGAGGACGATACTGAAGAGGGCTGAGCAGCTGGAAGAGTAAGTGATTTGTAAAGAAGGGGAAGAAGAAGGAGAAGATCGTAAGCTTAGGAGGATGCAAAGAATGTTGGTTAGGGTTGTGGGTTGTGGGTTGTCTCTGTTTGTTTTTTTTTGGGTTGGGGTGAAGATTAAAGAGTGAGGAAGGAAGCTGGGAGGATGGGTTGCAGCAATTTTTTTTGGGTGATATTTGAAGGGGATGAAGGAAGCTGGGAAGAAATGCAACAGCTGCTGGGAGGAGAATGCGGAAAAAAGAATTGAAGTGTTTGGAAGGAAGAAAGAATCTCAGGTTGCAGGTTGCAGAGAGAGGGAGATGGCAAGTGCTGAGGCATTAGAAGTGAAGTTTCAAATAGGATCTGAATTGTTCAGTGCGAGAGATAGAAAAGAGAGAGCAGGAGGAGGTGGTTCTCTTTTGCAAGGAGCTGCATTCCAGAAGAAGGGAGGGTATTTGAGGTGGATGGTAGTTTTTTTTTCAGCGCAGGGAGAGTCCAGCTGCAATGCTGGTGAGAAATTATTGGAATATATCTGAGCAAATAGAGAAGAAGGATAGAAGAAGAGAAGACACGATAGGGAAGGTGTGTGATCAGGTGTGTCTATGGCCTGCTGGCTTGGTCAGAGCCCAGTATTGGTGAGGCTCTGGATGGCAGGCCACGCATACTGTAAGCAAGTGCCGGTTCAGAGGTGGAGCAGGTTTAGAGGAGGCAGCAGCAGCAGCAGCAGTTGCCACATGCGGCTTTCTCTTCTTCCAGAAAATGTAGGATGCTGGAGATTGCAAATGCATGCAGTTGCCTTGGAAAAGCTGGTTCATTCTCTCACTGCAAGTCGGCAGGAATCCTTCAGGTCTTCCACCGAAACCATCACCCCAATTTCAACCAGATTTTCGTGCATTCTGTTGCGAATTCTACAGTTCTGGTGATATCATTCAGGATTTTCTGTAGGATTGCTGTCTGATTCAGCAACAGGGATTCCCATGGCTAAATTGTTCCACATGCACATGTGGAATTACAATCATTATTTTCGCTGGTGAGCTTGTAGCCAGTATATGGGTCATATAGGATTAGGGTTAAAATCCTTGGATCTGATCTCTGAGGTTCTTGTCATGTTGAAGAGTTGATAAAAGGAAAAATAAAATCAAACATGATGATAAGTATTTCCATGAAAAATGAGATTGAAGCAAACACAATAAGCAGCACCCAAGTATGTTGATATCTGTCTCACCCTTTTTGCTCATCTGGTTTGGCTTGCCATCATAAGTCTGCATAAAGTAAGCGTAAGCTGTTGTGGGATCCATCTGTGCAAATTTCTTACTCACAGCATTGGCTGGCACTTCCGCAGGTTGCCTAGATGGAGAGGGAGCTGTAAAGTTGTGCCAAGTTGGATTTTGTATGCAGGCTCAGTGCTTGCTGATGAGGTCTTCATGGATCCCAGACGACTTTTTGGTGGAAGCTCTGCAGCTATTGAGGAGAGGGAGCGGCCACAGAGCCCTCCACAAGAAGAGCTTCTATGTCTTCCTCGTAAGTGGCTGTCATTACCTTGATGGGTATTTATGATCTTGGAAATTGCTAATTCTAACTGAACTTTCTAGAAGTGAAAACCAATGAATTGGCATTCGATGTGAGTTGTTATTCATGGTCCATGGACTAGTGAGATACTGTCCTTTTGTTAACATTGCACAATTTTGTCTTCTAGTTTCTTCTCTCTTCTTTCTCCTTCTCCTTCCTGTAGGGTTTCCATGTCACACTTGGCAAAATTGTTTGGTTTTTGTGGGAACTTTTTGCTGTCATGTTGAGTCAGCTCCTTTCCTATTTCAGGTTATTTTAAAATCGCACATTGTATATGAGGTTATAATGAAAAACTTTGTAGTAATGTTGAACTGGATATCAGGCCTTGTAGGCAATGGCGGGAGCACTCAAGTAGTAGATGTGCAGCTGGAATGCTCTGATAAAGTGGGCAACAGCCGACATTACCTGAAGGATGTCAGTATGGCACTCCGTAAAGTAAAACAAAAGGCCGATATACAGAAGGCCCTTGCCCCATTTGAGGGAAAGCTGTCAGCACGGGATGCAACTTTGGTCTTCCGAATGATCTACAATAGACAAGTGGCTGTGGAATTCTACAAGTGGGTGAAATTGCAGCCTGGGTTTGAACCTCATTTTCATTTGTTTGTGGCGTTTGCAAATTGCCTTTTACGAGTTCAAAAGTGGGTAGCGCTTGAGGTACTTGTTGATGAAATGGTCAAGAGTAACCTCCCTCCTGATGGAAGATTCTATGCTCAAGTCATTCGGGCTGCTGGTAACATAGGGCGGTTTGAAATAGTCAAGAAATGGCTTTCTCGGATGGAGGTTTTGGGCTGCCCTTATGACTTGGAGGTTTATAATGCATTAATAGAAGCATATGGAAGGAAGGGACAAATTGGTCGAGCGTTGTTTTTCTTCAAGCAGCTCAAGTCGGAGGGCCTTGTGCCTGACAGAGCTACATACAGTGCAATGTTGTGCGCATGTAGGCAAGCTGGGAAGGTGGATGAGGGGTGCCACCTTTTTGAAGAAATGCAAAAGTCTGGGGTGTGCCCAGATCAGTGGTCATATAGTATACTCATTGACATGTTTGGTAAAGCAGGAAGACACGAGGATGCTTCCAACATGTTTCAAGAAATGCAGGTAAGGTTGTCAGCTGTCAGGCTTCAAGTTGGGCAAGAAATCTTGGTTGTACAGCACTAAATTATGCCCAAAGAGAAGGATCAAGTGTAGGGTAAAGCTATGCACCATAGCATTGTGCTTCTTTAAAACTTGCAAAGTTACTATTCAGGAACTGCAGCTCTTTGCAGTGTACCCTAGCAGATATGGGCATCCTAGCAAAAACATCAGAAGCCTTTACAGTGATTACTTTCTTTCTTGACATATGTGTTTATATGTATTCTATCAATGCAGGCGGCAGGGTACAAGCCAGATAAAGTGGCATTCACCACTCTAATCCATGCATTTGCCACAGTTGGAATGGTGGAGCAGGCTACATTGGCTTTCCAGAAGGCTCAGCAAGCCGGTTGCTTGGGGGACCCTGTGATCTTCTACACCATGATCAAGCTCTATGCAAAAGCACAGATGTCTGATCAAGCGTTCCACATGCTGAAGATGATGAAGGAGTTAGGATTCTTTGTTCATGAGGCTGGTTACACGAATGTCCTAAATTCTTTTATGAGTGCAGGACTTGCACAAGAGGCAATTCAAGTCTTTCAAGAGATGCAGGATGCGGGATGTCCTGTTGGTGAGAGGACTTATGTCAAAATGCTCAACGTGTACTCAAAAATTGGAATGCATGCAAGGGCTGAAAATCTTCTCCTAGAGATGAAGGAGAAAGGTTTTCAGTGGAACATGGTGGCTTACAGCACTTTGATAGACATGTATGGCAAAATGGGGAAATTGCAAGATGCAGTGAGAATGTTTTCACTCATGAAGGAACAGGGCTGCAAAGGCAATTTAATTGTCTACAACAGCATGCTAGACATGTACGGGAAAGCAGGAAAGCTGAAGGATGCAGAACTGCTTTTGGCAGAGATGTCAGGGGTGGGCCATACACCTGACACTGTGACATATACTATTCTTATCAATGGGTATAACAAAGTGGGTCGATTTGATGACTCCATTCGCCTGTACAATCAACTTAGGTCTGCTGGTTTGAAACTGGATAAAATTTTAGTAGCCATTATGATCAATGTGTTTGCAAAGGCACGCCAATATGAGCAGCTCACTCAGCTTTTGGAAGAGATGCCAAGCTCAGGCATCCAACCGGATGCCCGCATACTGCAGACTGTTGTAGAGATTTATGAAGATGGAGGCCTTTGTGAAAATGCTTCTCAAATACTGACGAGGATCCAGGAGTTAGGGCCTGTGGAGACTGCTACAATGAAGTGCCCACCTTGGTCACCGTTACAAAATCATCGTAAGGGCTGATAAATTGCTGGTGTAAAAGCAAAGTAGTTATGGCTTCCACTCCCTGGTGTAGGCTCATTCGCAATTGTGAATACAGGTTACCCTTGTGATTATTGAATTCTCCAAATTGAGTTGTTCATGTTTTTGGGTTGGATGGCAATTTGATTGTGTATCACAAAGCCTTTGATCATAGTGCTTAGCAAATGATGTTTACAGATATAGCACACATCTGGCAGTGGCATAGTATAGCAACTTATGGCAGTTTAACAGCGACTTGTTATGATGAAATCCCATTGCCTCTAATGCATTGTGCAGGAGCCTGTTGTTTGCATCAACAGTAAAATGACCACCCAAGTTTACCCCTGGTAAGTTGCTAACAACATGCTTCCAATTGAAATGACATCTATATTTCTTTCTTTAACTCTGGATAAATTTTTAATTTTTTTTCCCAACCCATTGTCTACAATCACACAGTAAGTGGATTGTCTAGATTTTGTCTTCACCATTTTACAAGGGTTTATGGTTTATCAAGAGGAAAGATGTTTAGGGTTGTCTCCTTTTGTTCTTTTGTTTTGTTGTGAAGCTTTTCTAGACTTTGGGTCTTGCTTAAGTGGGGGAAAGTGAGAAGCTTAGATCAAATATGGTTGAACGTCACTAGGGTGTTGTAGATCAAATGGAATATTATGGGGTTTTTTTGTTGTTAGTCTCATCCCTTTTGTGTTAGTTCAACATCAAGTTTGGAAACAAGTAGAAAACATGATCTTGGAAATCAATACAAAAACTTTGGATCAAAAGTTTTGCAGTATTCAACATATATTCACAAAATATAGTTGGGTTCCCAAAAAAATTCCACTTTCCTCTCTGACCTGTAGCCAAATTTGGCTAAATCCTCTTGTGGATGATGGCCAAGTCCATGTATCTCACAAATTGACAAGAAAGCCTTGGAACTCCGCGCATATCGATTGTAGGGAAAATGAGTGCCATTGTTGGGTAATGGATGCTGTTGGTAGTGGAAAGTAACATTGGCACCATTGATTATGCAGTTTGATGGTTTGATATTTTGTGAGAGAAATCAGTATATTTAGGAGGGTTAACGATATTTAGAATATTTAGAAATTGTGATATTTAGAAGTTTTGCATTCTTGTTTATTTTTTTGTTTTGTTTTATAGCACCACAATGGTTATTTTCATATATATGAAATGACTTTCCTATATATTCCTTTCAATGGATACGGATTTTTTTGTTTTGTTTCATTTATGTTGGCTTTTAATGATTTGAATTTCTTGATTTATGCTACGTAAAAGCCCGTGTGGTGAAAGCATTATCAAAATCAGGCTTGAACTCAACTCTCACCCCCCACACACTCTCCTTTTGGTAATTCCTTCACCTTGGGGTCCTTACCCCACACTAACATATAATTAGTTTGGGTGAGGTTCTATTGAATTTTAAAGGAAGATTAGAGATTCTTTCCAAAAGTGAGAACTAGACTACAATGGTTTGAACCCGTGTTGTGTGTGTAAGTGTCAATAGTCGTATATATGGTGTGTAAATGTTATGTAACCGTAAATGATCATTTACATTTCTCTCATGTATAACTATTTTTTAACACTTACACTTGCATGGTGCCATGTAAACGTTTTTAGGTTTGTACATGTATATTTTATATATCCTTAACGATTATGACTCCTTGCAATCCATACTAATTAAATGTGTGAGTGCATTCGAAATGCTCAATGTTTTTTTAATATTGGATCCACTTTGATTGGCCCTTCACAAAAAAAATCATGATACTTATAATACTTTCCAAATAAAAACATTTTCTACCAATATGGGATTGTGATGATGCTTCCTTTTATATCAATTATATATGTTACAAGACTAAACTTTTGGGCAAAGGAAAGGGGACAAATTGTGGGGGTGATTCCAAGGATTTTTTTTTTATGCACATTTTTATGTGCATTTTGCCCCACCTCATTTTTTGAGTAGAATTTATATTCTTAATTTTGTTCATCATCATTTGGTCAAGGCTTTTACAAGAGCTTGGGCATTGGTTGTGATTTCATATTAATTAGTTTAATTAATTGGTGCATTTCAAAGTACGAATGTCTTTAAAGTTCTTTTTTGCAATGGGTTGCTTTGATTGGCCCATCACCAATTTTTTAAAAAATTCTTCATCCCCCCTCCCCCCCATTCCATTTTTACTTTGTTTTATATAAATGTATTTATTTTACACTTAGGGCCACTTTAGACAAAGTTCCAGGGACCAAAAGCCTAAGGACCAATTTGAATCAAATTGAACCTTGAATTGGATCTTTTTTCACATTAAATTTTTAAAAATAAAATAGATACAATGTGTTTAAAGACTTGGGGTCTAATTCGAAGGTCCAATATAAAAAATGTGTGATTGACATGTGAGAGTATTAGGTTAACTTTTGGTCTTTTCTTTTTTTTTCTTTTTTAAAAATGATTTAAAAAAAATTAATTTTCATTTCCATTTCATGCACTTGGAAGGGTTGAAAATGCTCTCTTTCTAACAACCACCTTTTTAGTATTCACAAAACCAACTGTGTTAACTCTAAAATTGATCAAAAAATGGGAAAGTTGGTGTGTTCTTAACAATGCCTTCAATCCATAGATGTGTTTTCCATTCTCACAGAAAGTGAGCAATAAGGATTTAAAAACAATGAAAAAGAGAAAAAAAACAAAAAAATGAGCAATCTTAAACCTTAGTTTACACTTTGGTTCTTCAAATCATGAGTCCTCCTTTAAGCTATTTTTTTAGTTTGGACCAATTGGGTTTCCTTCCATTAAATGATTAAATCCAATTTAAGTTAAATTAATTTCCTTGCCATGTAAGTTAAATCACAATTTGATTTGTCTTAGTCCTAAACCCTTGTCAAAAAGCCTTGAAATCAATTTAAAGCTTTTGACCAATAGAAATGTTCGATTTCATTAGACCTTTGTCTAAAATGACCCTTACATTTATATGGAATGTAAGACCTAAACCATATACATGCACAACAATGGTTTGAATTAATAATGACCAATTATGGTTTTTTTTAATAACCACCAAATAGGTTTTTTAATAAATTTTTTTAGATCACATGTTATCAATATCAAATTATTTTTTCCTTGAATGTTAAGTAGGTTATCAAATAATAAATTAATAAAAATCAATTATACATTAGTTATAATATTTTAAATGTTATTTTTCTGTTTTTCAAATTTTATTACTATTTAAGATTGATAATTTTCCTAAATTATTCAAACCAAACAAACCAATTGTTATACTCCGATCCGCCTTGGTGTTCCTTGTGCCTTTGCCTCTATTCACACACCTCATTAAACACCTTCATTATTTACACATGGCAAACCACGCAATGATGAATTTCAACATTCAAATTTGTCTTGTATCCTAAGGCTAACCCTGACTTAGGTTATAAGATGAATTTGAATGGTGAAGTTCACCCAAACAATGTGTAAGTAATGTAAATGTCTAACAAGGCGTGTGAATGGAAGCAAGGTCGCAAGGAATGCATTGACCCCATGTGCAAATCGATATACCACCAACCCAATATTGTTTGTAAGCTTTAATGGTGCTCTAACAATCATATTAGCTTTAGATTTAACAAAAGGTTTCAATTTTCTTACCAAATGCAGAAATGTTTCATAATTTATATGATATGTGATAAATATTTTGTTTCTTATTTTCAAATTGGTGTGGGCCAAACAATTTTTTCTATCAAGTCCCAATGTGTAGATTGTGGAGGCTATTTTCACCAAATTTTGCATGACCTAATCTTTCAATAAGCCAAAATAGATTTTTTTTTTGACATTACATGAAAAATGAATGATACTTCGAACTCCAAGAATATATAAAATGGAACCACTTTCAATCTTCTTATGACAATTAATTCTCAAACTCTCATCATGATCCAAAAAAATAAAATAAAATGCTAATAACACAATGCTGATTGTCATTCCAAACACCAACTATGAAATTCTAATATGAAAACTTGATGCAAGCCCTACACTCACAAAATCAGAGAGCACAAAATATTAAAATAACCCAAAAAAATCAGAGGTCTCAAAATGTTGAAACCCAAAAGATAAACAAAACCCTAAAATTGAATATTTTGTCAACAACTGAAAACCTAATATGGAAAAAAGGATTCTAATATTTTCTAATATTAAGTCAAAAATGTTTTTAAAAAACTTAGTATTTTCCCCCTAAACTGTGGAAAAAACAAACAAAAAAAAAGCTTTAAAAGTTTTTCTGGTGAGACCCAAAGCTATAAAACTTTTGCTCCTGAGACCCTAAGCTATGAACCCAAAGCTATAAAACTTCTGCTGCTGAGACCTAAAGCTATGAACATAAGCTATAAAACTTTTGCTGCTCAGACCCTAAGCTAGAACCCTAAGCTTTATACTTTTGCTACTGAGACCCTAAGCTATGAACCCTAAGCTATAAACTTTTTGCTGCTGAAACCCTAAGCTATGAACCCTAAGCTATAAAACTTTTGCTATTGAGACCTTAAGCTGGGAACCCTAAGCTAGAAAACTTTTGCTGTAGAGACCCTAAGCTATGAACCCTAAGCTATAAAACTTTTGCTATTGAGACCTTAAGCTAGGAACCCTAAGCTAGAAAACTTTTGCTGTAGAGACCCTAAGCTATGAACCCTAGGCTCTGAAACTTCGTTACCTGCCTGCCTTGGTCATCACTTTGATCCGCGTCGATTCGAGAATTCTGGGAGTCGAGTATTGTTGTTCGATAGAAGAGCATTGATCGATTGTTGCAGCAGCTAAGAAAAAAAAAATCTTTGGTACGCGGAACGGAATTTGAAGAAACAAGAAACCCTAGTCAAGGATTTTTGGGGTTTAGTGGGGGCGCCCGGGCGAAAGCTGGAAATGGCTGAAGAAACCCTGTAGCCTTTGAGCTGCAGGCGTTGTGCATGGTAGGTATGGCGATGGAGGAGGAGGAGGAGGAGGAGGAGGAGGAGGAGGAAGTGAAGAGAAAGAAGAGAGTGTTGCCTATCAATCAATACGAGGGACCAATTCTCGATGCCATCGCCAATAACACTGTTGTGGTTATCATGGGAGATACCGGCTCCGGCAAGACTACGCAGCTAGCTCAAATCCTGTACAGAGCGGGATATACAGCGAATGACATCGTTGCTGTCACTCAGCCGCGTCGTGTTGCAGCTGTCTCTGTTGCACGGTACGCGCAAGGGACAATTCAGAGGCACTCTGATTCCCCTTCCCTTCTCTCTCTCCTCTCTTCTTCCTCTTTTTCTTATCTTCACAGGCATCGGGGGGGGTTTCAAGGTCTGAAAATCTAGGTTGAAACAGGTGGTATGCTGCTGCATAGATCGGTGAAAACATCTGCCCAAAATCCTTCTACAACTCTGTCTCCATAAGACAGAAATCCTGAAATGTTGCATCTTGAATCTTGCAACATCATCTTGATGAGAGGGTTTTTGTCAAGTTCAGAAAGAGATCTCCTGTTGGGTTTTTGAGATCAGCAGAAATCTCTGGCTGCATCAGAGCTGTCGCACAGTGCATCACGTCTTGAATCTTGCAACATCATCTTAATGAGAGGGTTTTCGTCAAGTTCAAAAAGAGATCTCCTGTTAGGTTTCAAAAAAGGATAGATTACTGAAAGGCTTGTTACACTTTAAAACAGAGCTGCATTTAGAATATGTTTTTTGTTGGCACTCTAGGGATTAATTGGTAGTTAGGGGTAGCTGTTTTTCGAGTGTTTTTCAATGCCTCCCATTGAAGGAGCATTTGCCTGACACATACCATGCCAATTCACGAATCTGCACCCCCAAGTGAGTTGGTTTCACCTTCAAGCACAGACTCAAGCAAGTCAGAGACGATGCCACAATTTTTAGCCTCGGTGGTAGAGAAGGGAGGAAATCCAACTCCTTATTTCTTTCCAGCAAGCAATGGGTTTGCAGGAGGAGTTGGGTTAACATCCAGTAAATCACCAAAGGACAGTACGCGAGGCCACACTGCAGCATCAATTCTCAATATGTCCCCAGGGGTATATGACGGCAGCTCAAAGGCCACACACAATTTGGAAAAGCATGGGTCAGGTTCGGCTGCCTCTGTCCTTGGGATACCACCAGGTTATGAGAACTTCTTGGATCTGCCACACTCTGTCTTACAGATGGTGGCAACCGCTCTTCAATGTGATGTGGTTGTTGCTGGGCTTTTGCATAATCCAATGCGATTGCACGAGACTGTTCTATGCGTACCCCGGGGAATGATCACTGTGCCAGTTCGGCTTTCAAAGGGGTTGCTAGCAGCATCTACTTGTGAGGTGTGTCAACCCAGACATCCTGACCTCTTAAGTCATGTTGGGTTGCACTGGTGACCAGGAAACATTCTTGCTTTTGTAGTGGTGTATGACATATTTCTTCCCCCATTCCTGTAGCACTGTGGTGATTTTTGGTGATGCAAGGACCATTTGATGCGCAGTGCTTCTATAGTTAGTAGATTTCATATTGGTTCTTGACGTTGTGGAGGACTTGTTGTTTCTGTGTAACTATCATCTAAATCTCTTCACTTTTCATTGCTGTCACATGGGATGGGAGTTTAGGTGGTAGACACTGAGGGATTGCTGCTACCCAGTATGGTAACTGCTGCGTTGGGATCTCGGCCCAAGCGCTATCTTGCCACTGTATTTAGTGCTGAAGGGTATGTTTTTTGTCCCACCTTGAATTGAGTGTTTTATTTGTCCCCAACAGCCAATGAAGGGAGTTGTAGGGCACTGTCTATCAAGAAATCCAAAAGTCATTATTATATGGAAGAATGTGCATAAATGCACAAAGAAAAGAGATTGGTTAAAGGTCCTGATCTCCTATCTGACATTTTTGGCAGCTATGAGGGTCTATGCTATGCACTCTGGTTGGACCCTGCAAAAGTGCCAGATGTGGCAGAGTGTACTATGCAAGATGCTGGTCAATCCCTCCCCTTATTACTTGCCAACCGTGTTCGATCTCTGTGTTGTGATCGAATGGGACGAAGATTTGACAGCATCATGAAGAGAATGCCACAGGTGTTAGTTAATTTCACACCCCCGCCCCCCTCTTCCTGACTAATGCTTCAAATTCCCCGAAAATAATGACAAACAGTGGTGGTGTTCTTTGAGGCACTATTTACTTCAGTCTTCAAAACTTAATTTTAGATAACTAAACTATGATTCTTCACAGCTAAATAGTGTGCTTAACTAAAAAGTTGATGATGTCACAGGCAGTTGTGTTTGTGGATGATGGGAGAGCGCCTTGCTTAGTCAACACATCAGCTGCAAAGTTATTGGGGCTTCCAAAGGCAGGTGAAATAGGCCCAATACATGTGGCAGAAGGCATGAGACGACTGGCAGATCGTAGCAAGTGTAGAGCCAATACTTACCGGTGAGAGGACTAGCCACCATTTTTCACATGCAATTAATTCAAAGTTGCCCCATCAAGGTCGGTGGTCTCTCTCCATGCATCGATCAGTTGATGGATAAAAACATTCATTCTAATTTTTATTCCACAGCTATGACTCACCCTAGAGATTTGCTTGTTTTTCTTTCCTACCTTTTGTTGGCCCCATTGAGCATGTCTTGGTGTTTTGTGATTGTGGCAGATGTTTCAATTTGCTGGCTGGTGATCCGACCCAAAAACAAGAGTGGGCTTGGGAGCTCAGGGACCCACGGTGTGTGCTGCGGGTGCGCTCATACCCTATCAGCAATGTTGCGACCCATGGGCGAGTATGGTTGTTTGATGATGTTACTGCTAAGCGGGATGCACATGATGCAATCGAGGCTGCTGATAAGGCAAAATCAAACTTCTTGGCCATGATGAGCCATGAGCTTCGGACTCCCATGACAGGTAACAAAAGACACATCTCCATGATGTTCCACCTTGGTTCCTATCTAAACAAAAGCAAGACTTTGAGGACAGAAGTGGGGCCCCGACAAAGTGTATACTAGGTAGTACTGAGGTCACAAGGTAGTCATCTTGATCACAAGGGTGGCAATCTAGATTTCTTTTGGTGCTTCTTTTGTTTCTCACATATTGCTGATAGTTGGATGTATTACTTTGTCACATTGGTCTGTGGATGTGGTTGCAGGGGTCCTTGGCATGTTAGACCTACTACTGTTGACAATGTTGACACCAGAGCAAGCAGGGTATGTGCGGGTTATGCAAGGCTCAGCTGAAGGTCTCATGCAAGTATTAAATGAAATCTTGGATTTTTCCAAAATACAGTCTGGCCATCTTGCACTGGATATTGTGGACTTTCACATTGGGGAAGTTCTGGATCAGGTTCATTTGGAAACTCCGCTTTGTTGTTTCTACAACATCACAGTTTTATATTCAATATGGCAAGGTCTCTCTTTTATCTTTTGTAGAACAGTTTCAAATTGCCAAAGTTTAGAGCAGTTGTTTTACCTGTGGATTGACTTGATGACAGGTGTCAAACTTGTTCCAAGGCCGGCTTCAAGAGAAGAGGTTGAGCCTTGATGTTATAAAGCCCCCCATTGAAGAGATGGCAGTGCGTGGTGATCCAAATCGCCTCCGTCAGGCATGCTTTCCTAATTGCTTTTGTCCATGTCACAATTCTCATTGTCATTCACTGCATCAAGTAGATATATATCAATTGTCAGTTCATAGCATCAAGTGTGGATACATATCTCTACACTCAGTGAAGAAAGTCATGGCAGATCATTTACTGCTATTCGTGATGAAGGTGTGGTCTGACACTTTGTGAGTGACACTAAGGTTATGAATGAACTTATTGTTGCAACAGAAAACTCAAATTTGTTTTGAACTTTTTGGGTTGAAGTTTTTCTGAAATCTGGTATGGATACACAGGTACTCACAAACTTAGTTAGTAATGCAATCAAGTTCACTGAGCGAGGGGGAGTTACCATATCATGGCAACAGGTGCCAGGATTTACTGGCCCTCCAGTGTCCACTCCCAAGGAAATCGAAATGGTTGATGCAGACCATATAAAACCTACTGAGGTAAGTAAGAGGATGAACACATGACGGCTTTTCCACTATGTAACTATACTCACTTAACGCTAACATGCTTATTCATGAGTCAAGTTGTGAATCTGTGTAATTAAGAATTGGTGGCTCTCATAGGTACAAGCAGGAGGTGAGATCAGACATGTGAGATTGTCTGGGTGCAAGGAAGACATGCAACATGACCAAGAATCTCCTAGTGTATCTGTTATGGAAGACAAATTACATCTAGTTTCAAGATTGAACCCCTTTGCTAAGGGTGCTGACAAAGAAAGTGGCACTGTCCATAATAGTGATTACTCTGAGAAGAGTGATGAAATAATGAAGGAGGATTCCTTGGCTCTGGATGATAACAAGATTGAGCAAGATAGTGAGGTGGAGGCACCTGATGGACGCATATGGTTTGAAGTCCGTATCACAGATACAGGTATAGGGCTCACACAAGAACAGCAGGGCAGGCTTTTTCAGTCATTTTCTCAGGCTGACAGTAGCACAACACGCAAGTTTGGTGGCACAGGCTTGGGCCTTGCAATTTGTAAAGGAGTAGTGGCAGTCATGGGAGGTGCAATATGGGTTGAGAGTGAGGCTGGTAAAGGAAGCACATTTGCCTTCTGTGTACCTCTACGTCCCACATTAAATCCTGCCAAGTATTTCCCTGAGCCTGATGTGCCATCCCCACATAAAGTAAAATCAGTTCGAACAAAAGGACAGTCACTGCTGGTGCTGGTTGCTGAGGATAATACAGTGAATCAGCTTCTCATCAGAAAAATGCTGAAGCACTATGGACATGAGGTACTTGTTGCACACCTAGTTATTCCTCTGACATCACCTTGAATATTTACCTTGAATACAAATTGTAACTCTGGTGCCATGCAGGTGGAGCTGGTAGCAAATGGGCAGCTAGCAGTGGAGGCAATTCAAACAGGGCATCATGACATGATCTTGATGGACTTGCAAATGCCCGTGCTTGATGGACTCAGTGCAACCAAAGCTATCAGAGCACTTGGTGGCTGTGCCTCAAGTGTACCTATTTATGCGTTGACTGCAGATGTCTTGACCAAAGGCCGGGAGACTCTGGAAGCAATGGGCCTGGATGGCTATTTGACAAAGCCAATAAACTGGGAAAGCCTCTCACAAGTTATCAACAAGGTGATGAATGGGAAGCGGGGTTCTCCTCGTGCAGTGAGGGAGAGCAACATGTAGATGACTTGGAGCGGATTCTAGGGTTTGCAATGTGATTGTATACTTCAGCTTTTTGGGCAAGAAGTAACAGCAAATCCCCATTCAGGTGGCCAAGTTCAGGTTCATTTCCAAGGTGGGATTTTTTCAAGCTCAAAGAGAGTGTGTGTATGTTTCTTAGGGAGTAGCAGTCATACCAAGTGTTGCATCAGTTCAATTGCTGATGTTCCTTGAGTTCTAGATCTAGGTCAATGTACTCCTTAGGGTGGGAATACCTGGAGTACTTGTAGAAATCCAATTGTATACTGTCAATGTAGCATCTCCCCTCTGATGCACATTTGTCAATATCTGTGCTTAACCAACCAGTGGAGAATTCCATTAGTAAGAATGGGATTATGAGACTTGTGACATAATCAAATCTAAAAGTGTGTATCATTAAATCTGCATGAAAGCTATGCAACAATTGTGGATAAATGACATGAATATAATACTGAACACATTTCAGCAAAAGATTAGAGCAACCCCATAGTGTTGCCATTCTTTTGCACCTCACAATGTAGTTTAAAATCTTACTTTTTTAAGGTGCATTGCTCCTTTGCTATGTGACCATGTATATCAACACACGGTGTCAACATAAGCATACAAAAGAACAAATAAAGTGTTTGAGAAGAGGATAGAGAGGCACAACGATGAGAAATCCATTAGTTCACAAGAAGATGAGTGAAAGGCAGATGACTATGATTTTGAGGGGAGCAAAAGAAATCCCTTGATCACGTAACCATCAATGCCTCATCAAAGGCCAATATTAATCTCCATTCTTGTTTAGAATTCTAGATCAAACAAATTTTGAAAAAATATGTGTGATAGTCCTTTGATGGCCCAAAAGTCCATCAAATACCATTGGCCACATTTGAAATCTAAGGGAGGTTAGCAATTGAAAAATTGTCCATAAACATGAAAAAGAATAGGATGGAGTTCACAAAGGAAGTGTTGGTGGGAAGAAAACAAGTGTTGAAATGGTGACCAAAGATGGAGAGAAAGAAAAGCAAGACGCTGAAATTCATGGAGTTGAATTATCTAGCCTAACTTTTGGAATGAAGAGGGGAAAAAAAAGCTAGAATTAGCAAGTGCAAAAGGAAGAGTGCATGTGCTAAAATGGAATAAACTACAAAAGATGGTGAAAGAATTAAACAGAATGTGAAGGATGGCACAAATGATTCTTTTAGTTTGAATCCAGTTAATAGATTGAAAGAACAACAGCAAAAGGAATGATACAATGTGAAGGCAAGGAGTTGAAATGTTGAGGATGGCATGTTTGCACTTATGAACGGGTCTAGTAAGGAATGGAGAAGTGAGTGCATAGTTTGGCATCTAAAGTTATAAAATGTACATGATAGATGTGTGGTAGGCAGCAAGTTGAAGAGGAAAGAAGGCAAGCCATGAAGAAACATTACTTGTGGTGAAAATAAAAGTTGGATGAACCTAATAAGTTGTCAGCAACCAACCCATTGAAGAAAGACAGAACTTGAAGCAACATGGAGGTTATGTGTAGGGTAATGCCTTAGGGTTGGGGGGTTGCACAGCATAAAATTCAATGAATTTCAGTTGATTTTTAAAAAATTTATTCCCTGCGATACCCATTGATACCTGGCATAAAAATCAATGGATTTCCATTGATTTTTTAAAAAAAATTACCACCCAACCTTGGTGTGCATGAACAATCTTGCTTCCAAGACTGCACCTTCACACACCCCATGTCCAATCCTTTTGGTAGTTGTCAGATATCTCAATAAGATTTTATAAGATGCTCCCAAATATTGTACAACCATCAACCAACAAGGGTTAGTTTACTTTAGCCCACACTTGTGAAGGTAGGACTCTTAGCAATATTAAGCTCTTCCTCTTTCAAATCTATATAATCATGTTCAGTTTTTTGGGTTGTTAGCAAAAAGGATGACTTTTCACAAGACCCCTTCTATTTCTTATCAAAGACCTTGGCACTTCCAATACTGTTCCATGCCTTCAACAAGAGTCACAGTTCTCCAATATTCACTGAACAACTCAAGGCTCAAATCCCAAGAATTGTGTTTTAGAACATAATCCAACCTTTCAGAAGGGTAGACCTTAAAGAAGTTTCTCCCAAGTACCCTTCAAATCATAAACTAGAATACGTTCAAATGCAAAAGATAATTCATCACTAATGAGGAGAGGCATTGGTGGTCACTAAAAAGGCTAATGGAAGTCTCAACTTGGATCTCTGGTTGCCCATCAACAAAATTTGATGATGGTCAAGGATCAAGAAGGCCATTCAACCATGCAAAAAAGTTTTGAAGCACTAACATTCAATGTTCCCAACTGCTCCTCATTTATGTAGAAGCAAACCTGACTTGGAGATACTATTGGGATGCATGACACTATGATATTGGATTCCCTTAAGACTAACAATCACCATAACAGCCAGGTCAGGTTTTGTATGTTCAATCCTGATGAACAAGCCCAAGCTATAAATTTCTTGCATTCCCAACATGAGATTGTAAATTCTAGCTGAAGCTACAGAATCACTTCCTGTCTTTATCTCAAGGACTACTGTGAGTTGCATGAACTAGGAAAGACAGATCTATGCCCCATGTCCGAAACTTGTTTGGTCTTACACCAAACATTTCCAGCACAGATGTTGAGAACCATTAGCAGCTAATCTGATCTCTACTTCCAAGGGGGAAATAATCTTTGGCAAGTTGTTATACATATGCCAATGAGATTGCCAAAACAAAGTTTGAGGACACAAGGCTGTATCTGTACACAGACTTACCCCCAAGGATCAGCTGTAACAATCTGGCAATCTCTAGCAAATTTCTTCCAAATGTCTGAGTCCAGATGTCATCAGCACAGCATCAGGTCTCAATTTGTAAACAGAAATTGAAAAAAATCATGTTGTAGACTCTTGTGCACAAGCTGGACCACAAGCCTCAGTTTACAATCCAACTATTACTTCAGTTGTGTTGTCAAACTAAGGCACACATAGTAGAAGTTCTCCAATATGATGGAGTGTGAGATACAGCCTGGTAAAGAAGCAGTACCTTGTGAACTCCCTTGTAGCTTTACCATATAGTAGCTCTACCCTCATTATATCTTCTTGTATGCTGGAGGAACTGGGTAAGTTTTTGAGTGCACACAGACAAACTTCTAACTCAAACTTCTATATTGCAACAAGCAAATTATTTTACACCTTGATGAATAATATTGCAGTCAATACCAATAGGAAGTGTGCCCAAAACAATGGGGAGCTGAATACCTGAGTATAAGTTTGGACAGGCTTTGCTGTTCTCATATGATGAACAATCCCATTGTTATCCAATCAGAAGAGAGCAAGGATTCATTACAATTCTGCCATGGCACTTGATTGAAAGCAGTCAGGCCCAGAAAGTAGTTGCTGTCCCTGTGCTTCACTTTATTGAGGGTGCTGCACCAGACTAAATATGTTAATGTTACTGGACCTGGAGATGGGAGATGGACATGTCATCTCTTTGAAGCTCCCATAGGCACAACCCACCAGCAAATGTCCACCAAATGCCAACTGGTTTTGAAACCTGAGATTGTTGATCTTGCTCATTCAATTGCATACCTGTAAGCTCTTTGGTTTTGGAGTTCTGTATTGCTGAATTAGAAATTCCAAGTTGTCAGATTGATTAACTCTGTGAGGGAGGACATGTGCAAGACAGATTGGGTGGGTGCCAATCTGAGGTTATAGGCATGTCCCATCCTTTGCAGTCTGGAGGTGCTCGTTACAGGTTGCTCAACTCTGGATATACAGTGGATGTGGTGCGTGTTGGAGAATACCAAGAGGAAAAAGACACCTGCTGCAAATTAGTCCTGGATGTTATATTTTCTACAACTGCAACATACCAGAAATCAATCTGCACATGCCAGACACCCCAACCCCCTTGGTCTTGACAGAGTACCACCAGAGCATGCTATATCAACACTTCAAGTGCAACGCATAGGAAAACTTCAAAACTGCCGGTTTATAAACTCCTTCAGAATGATGAAGACCGAGGAGGAGGAGGAGGAGGAGGAGAGGCGATTGCTATAAACCATGGTTGAAGTTGAATCAATCTCAAAGCAATCCTGAACCATCTTCATCTGCAATAACAGCAATTATATAGGAAGAAGTCCACACCTGAAGCTCCTTGAGAACTGTGTTGTGAAAGGCAGGATGTCGGAGAGACATTGTAGCTCGTCACAATCCCTGTTTCTCTCCAGAACTGTGGGAGGGTTCTACAATTGCAGAACTCGCCGCGCACGGAAAGCTTGAGCCGCTGATGTTCACGCAACTGCTACCATACATGTGACTGTCATGGGCAAGCAAATTTGAGTCCACTTCTTGCAAAAAAAACAGAGCAATCACGTGCTTCTTGATGTTCCTAACTAGATCATGCACAAGAAGATGATGAGCAGTCCTGAGGAAGAAGAGTTCACGAGTCATGCTCGCAACGTGTTTACAGTACATTGATGATTCGACCGGTAAATGACTCAATGGTGATGATCAACATCATCGCCGACGACGGTACAGATCCAAGACACAGAAACCACATGAAAAACAATGAAATCGATTTTCCTTTCTGTGAATTATCCCTCCCTCTTTCCAGATGCACTTCGTGTTCCAACAACAAGGCGAGGCTGAGAAAAAACCCGCGAAGCAGAAGAAGAAGAACAACAAGTCCTGACTACATTTATGCTTTTCTTGGCTCGGATAGACTTGCTAAAAGTGCACTGTGCGTCATCGCGCGTGTGCAGATCGATCACTGTAATAAATTGCACAGGAAAATTGTATGCATTGTGACAACTGACGACTAGCCTAGATCTGGAAAATTTGCAAAGGAGTTCGGAGACTTACAGACATCATAATAACAATATATTCCACAAATGCGTCAGTCAGTCAGTCAGTCAGTCACAGAGGATGTGCTTGTGGGAGATAGATACAAGTGCGCCTCCATGCGTTAACAGTGCGTGACTGATGTCGCTGCAGCAGCAGCAGCAGCAGAGAGTTGTCTTCAAGGCTACGCACTGCAAGTAACAAACTGTGCAACAAAGTGTCCAAGATCGAGCTCAAGTTTCCGCTGATGAGATAGAAGAAAGATGAGATTTGAAACTAAAGTCAGTCATTTACACATACATTTTACGACCATCTAGGTTATATCGTTTTGTTGAATTAGCCCTCAACAAAGCACCTTGCTACACTTTCTTTTGTTTCCTTAATCTCTACATGTATGTCCAAATTTTCAACACTTGATTCCAACATATAAACAGATTGCAAGATACCCCAAACAAGAATCAAGATTGTATCATAGTTGGAGTTCGGGTCTTATGTCTGAATCAACACTCTTATTATGCAATGCAACGCATGGAACTGCTTGGTGAGTTTTTTCTTTGTGTCCATTGAATTATCTGTAATTCTCTTCATTAATGTAGACTTTGAGTAATCCTTTCGAGTAATTCTTTCAATGAATGAATGAATGCATGCTTGTGGATTGTTATAAGATAGACGACTAATCCTATGACAACGAATCTTGCAATTCGAGTATGTCAACTTTACTCAAACATCATCATGTAATTTTTTGTAGTTGTCTTGATGAAATGTGTTCGATTTGTCAAAGAGTGTCTACCATGGGGGTTGCTATTCAGGGTGATATGGCACTTACTTGCCAAAAAAATTGCTTGCATTAGGTTGGGACATGTTGGAAAATGAAATGTGGCAAATATGTCGTGTGCCACATCATGTGCAAGCAAGATGGCTAATGGTTGGTAATCAAGTTTGTCAAAGAGTTATGCATGCAAAGATTTTTTCACATTTGAAGATTTCAACATATCTTAATACAATTTTTCCACAAGCATTTCAAGTTTGTGTTTCAATCTTCATTCATTTAATATGCGTGGATATATACATTGCAAAAGGTAGTTGCTTTAGAAAGTTGCAACAAGGGTTGGTTTTGCCTAGTTGCTTCCACTCAAGGATTTACTATGTCCAATGTTCTTGTACTTACTTCAAGTTGAAGGTTTTATAGTTCAAACTAGTGGCAAACACATACCCAACCCAAGCTATCACAAGTCTGAACTTGTTTATAAACACCCTTCAGCCTCTTGAGGCCACCCTCATCAATCTCAATAGGCCAAAGGGTGCAACAACCTTCATAGATGTAACTGGTTTTTATTATTATATACTCAATTAATTTTTCTGGGCCTTTAGTCGGGTAGGCATTTGTCTTTTGGCCAAAAACCCCCCTAAGAATCATATGTATTGAATCATGATTCTGGCACATGTTCATACCCTACCACAAAAACATTCATATCCAATGTTGATGTAAATCAAATTTTATTATTTTTTCCAAGTTGACAACAATGGATTGAAACTCCATTGTGTTTAGTTAGTAGGATGGTCCCTTGCACAAGATGTTTCACACAATCAAGATATGATTTGTTTTCACTTTGTTTCATATTGCAGTTTGAATCAAAGGAATGCCATCTTCTAGAATACGGCAAAATCCACTCGTCATTAAAGCATCCACCTCTTCTTGAATGAGCTTCACACGATGCTTCATGGGCCAAAATTTGGGAATGTTTGGTTTTGCTAACATTCACTTTGGCAAATGTTCGTCAACATAATGCAACTTGTTTGAAGAACAAAAAAACCATTGCTTAAACATTATTTTTGTCAAAATGGATGATTGATTTGAGCCCAATATGATGGGCATGGTGTCCAAACCCCTTTCCATGCAATGCACACTACAAGGAATGTTGCTCATGTTTTGAATTGTAAGACAATGTGCTTGAGATGTTGGAATAGTATAGGGTGAATGCATGGTTGAATGGCTCACTTTTGGTGTCATAATGGTTATTTTTTCAAGGTGCATTATGGGTGTTTCCATGGTATGGTGTACACAAAAAGGAGTCACAATTTGACAATTTTCATTGCAATACATTTTTTATGTGCCTTTTTAGATATTTGGAAAAGATTTTGTAATAAAATTATGTAATTAAAGGTGGATAACATCCTAAACTCTCAAATTATGTTGTGAAATTGATGCACATTTGAATAATGCAATGGTCATTGGAGTACATCACTAACTTGAAGGAGCTTATAAAAATTGTAACATAACAAAAGGACTAAAAAATATTAGTTTTAATGGCAATCTGTTCATGAAAATTTTCATATACAAAGAACAATCATAATGAGCAATATTTTCCATGAAAATTTTCAATTTGTTTTAAAGACATGATGTTCATATTAAATAATGAATAAATTTTTGGTAGTACATTATGTTATGATAATGTTGATGATTATGATTTTTTGAGTTGTAAAATGTTCTTTCATTAAAGATGTAGTTGGGTTAAGTGTTGTTTTATTATCTACAAAGATAAAGTGAAAATTTAAAATTAATGTAGGTGTTTTAAAATTTTTTAATCAAATTATTGGTGTATAATTACATAAAAATAAACATATGATCAATTGCATATTCATGGTTTATATAATTGTTTTTATTATTATGGCCAAAATCAATGATATGTGATATTTAAAAGAATTCAAAATGAGTGGAATTCTATGTGTGAATACTTTTAATATTATGTGTACTTCCAATTTCAACACAAAATGTGTACACCATACCATGGAAATATCCTTATGTTTAAACGTTTGTGGTGAAAAACATAATTTTGGATTTGTTAATTAAATTTGGCTAGGTTTTGGAATGTTGCACAACCCTTGATAGAATCTCCTTTTTGTTGGGCTTTAGTCCTATATGCAACCTTTTTGTGAACATCTCATGCAAATTGGACTAGGCCATAAATCATATCATATTATGGAGTATGGTAAAATATAAATTTGTCTCAATCTTTTTCCCTTTACATGTACCCATTACTCATAAACAACTACCAAGTTGCATGCATGGCCTCATTGAGGTTTGTTGTAGGCATGGCAACGTTTTTTTATTGGGCTCTAACTCCACCCACATCCATTGTCCCCACTGCCCACACCTAAAATGCCACCATCCCAACTAATAATCCATTAGACATGGATGTTAGTTGGTGGGATAGCTCCAAAGTTTTGCCACCATTCCCTTATGATAAGTTATTTATTGTTTGTGTTGGTAGGTCCTTCCATTGTGCATATAAATCATAGTGCATTTGCTTAAACCTTATAATCACATGTTTTTTAGTGTGTTTATGCAAATTATCATTCCAATGGAACTCGCACATTTGTATCTAATTCTCCATGGGGATACTTGCATCTCTGCCATACACCTACTTGACATCTAACCAATTTGCTTGAGCTACATTTGCCATGAACCCATGAAATTACATATCCATAATGCCATGCTTATCACATATGTCATTCAACATTGTCCAACATAAGACTATAGATTCTTTGTCCTCCTTTCATGTCAAAAATAACAATGGTTTATATTGACTTCACATGTGGGTCATATATGTGTAACAAGTGTTGTCCAATCATGAACCCTTTTCACATGGTCAGATGCAACCCATGCACATTTAAGGTTTCCTTGCATCATCCTTCAAACAAGGTCCAATGGGAATGAATTGACATTATGCATGTTGGCCTTTGTCCAACATTGCCCATTTCCTTTGCTCTTCTTTCTTCTAATTTTCTCGATCCTCCTTCTATTAATTTATCTTTGTTTGGAGGAGGAAATTCAAACAAAACATTGTCATTGTAATTTTTAGGAAGAAATCTTACTTTGAAATGTGGTATAGTGGAATACTTGATACTCACAAGGTTGCCTTTGCATCCCTTCTTTCATAGTTGCTTCAACATTCGCAAAACTGAGTGCAAGTTGTTACTAAGTTGGAATGGTTCTTCATTTAATGTAACTAGGGAAATCACCTCATGCATGTTGGTATCCTCATAATAAACTAATTTAGATTGAATGCATGTGTTTTCTTCATGGATTGGCACAAGTTTGACCCCTATAACTAGTTCACCCGTAACTAGCAATTGCAATAAACCCACATGGATGTTTATAACCTCACCTTTCATTGCCTTAGATTGCAAATAAGATGCCACATCATGGTTAGATGTAGCTTGCACATTTGAAGTGTTCACAATTTCTAACAAAGGTGAATTGAAGTATATCAATTCTAGACATGCACCTTCCACAAAACTATTTTGTGTAGGAAAACACATAACAACATAGCTTAGCGAACTATGTTCACTACCTATAAAAAAATCCTTGTCCAATATGATCATGGGCTTTTCATGATATCCAATTACATTGCTAGAGGAAAACAACTTGCACTTGACCAACCTAGAAGATGAAAGAACATCTTGAGTTGTTGGGTGCTTGAAGTCTTTAAGATTCTTGGAAATAGATGCACCCAATGCAGTTTGAGTTTGCATAGAAAAGGCTTTCAATTCTTTCATTTTTGCAACACGAAAAATATTAAAATGCGAAATCTTTTGCCCAAGAACACGAAACATAAAACTTGGAATGGGCTATAATTTAAATATCATTTTCCCCTTTTCTTCCCTATGGAACATTACTAGGCAAACATTTCCATTTCTATCACCCATAACTTTCATGAACATGAAATTAAAAATCTCAATGCCAACCAAGACACCTAGGTTATGCTTAAACCTAGGCCACATGACACCTAAACTAAGCCTAGACCTAAGCCTCCTAGGCTAAACCTAGACCTAGGTCACATGGCACCTAGCTTAAAAAAATTTATTTCATTTTGGGTTTAGCTTTTAAAGTCAAGCCTTTTCATTGATTCATCCCAAATGGCTATTTCATTTTCATGTTTTTTGTGTTTCTCCAACACTTTTACTAGATCTCATTTTATAGTTTAGAAACTTGAAATGAAAAACAAACAATATGAGATAAACATTTTAGTTGCAACTTAATTGTAACCTAATCACAATTATTACCTACTACTTATTAGCAACTAGCTAATTTAATTACTTACCTATTTAACTATTACCTAATTACCTACCTAACTTAGCTTACAACTTATTAACCTAATTTATTACATATTAATTGACTTAACTTATGTGGCACTAAGGTTAAACTTAAGGTTAAACAAGGTGGCACTTATGCCTAAACCACATATGCCACATTGCACCTAGGTCTAAGCCTAAAATTAGGTTAAGTGGCACTTAAATTGAGCCATGTGCCACATAGGGCTAAACTGAAACCTAAGCATGCCAGGTGGCACCTAGGCTATTTCTAGACCTAGTTGGTTACTTTTAGACCTAGGCCACACCATGTGGCATTTAAGCTAGGCCTAAACATAGGACATGTGACATTTAGGTTAGGCCTATACTTAGGTCAAGTGGCACCTATAGGCTTACTATGTTAAACATAGACTTGGCTTCAACTTAAGGTAGGGCTCAACCTAGGCCATACCATGTGGCACCTAGGCTAGGCCAAGGCATTTAGGCTAGGCCTATGACTAAGCCACATGGCAACTAAGCCTAGACCACATAGACCACACAATACTTAGGCAATGCTACATGTCACCTAAAACTACGCCTAGACCTATGCCAAGTGGCACTTAAACTATGTTTCAACTTAAGCCATGTGGCTTTGTTAAGCTATTTATATATGTTCTCAATTAAGCTAATTAGAAAGGTACCTTAACTTAAACCACCTACATACTTAGGTAATTACATATATACACGTAAGTAGCCTAGCTTAATGTATTTGGTAGTTTAAAAGGGTCTAAAGTAATTTACTTGATTGTAAAGTTGCAAATGTGCACAAATTTCATCCATTCAACTTGAACTTTTTATCCAGCCTTAAAACATGACTACAAAAATAATTGAATAGATGACTTGTAATGTAACCATCTCACCTTGACTATAAATGAATTGAAAAGTTTATTTATGTTGATAATATTTTAAAGAATAATTTTTAATCAAGGGTAATTTCCAATTGTCTACTAATCAATAGGCAAATTGACTTACTTGGTAATGATCACATGGAATTTTTGTAAATATTATAAAATTAAAAATTAAAAATTACATACAGTTGAAATTTTTTTGGTTAAAAAAATATTTTTCCTAGTGGGTCCTAATAGGGGATTACTAACAACAAAAAAAACCTTCAACTTTCATTGTATAAGGATCCAAATCAAACAAAGATAACCTTGCTTCCACCTTATCATTATAGTTTACAATAGGAGAGCAAATGTTTTCAAGCCAAATGGCTTAGGGAAGTGGAACAACTACTTGTGGTGGTCATGAAGTAAGTCTTTTAAGGTTTTTCAAAGTTATTTCTTTGGCCTATCTCTCAAACCCAACCTCCTTTGACTTCTTCACAATCTAATGAAACTTAAAAGAATGTACAACATAAGCAACCCAATTAATTTGAAAGCCTTTTGACTCAATGCCATTCACAAAGCCCGAAGTGATTTAGTTGTTCAAAACCTTTGCTTTGCCATTGATGCATTGATGCAAACCTTCAATTCATTATGTTTCAATATGAAAAAATTGCATCCATGGGAACCTCACTACCTTGCAACTATGCAACTATGTTACATCTTTTCCATTAAAATATGATGAATTTTTTAAAAAATGCCATGTCATAAATTCATATTATAGTTGTATATTAGTTATATGAAGTATGCACCTACAATTAGAATACATGTCATATATATGATGTTAGTAAGCATATTTTGACTTTTTTTCAAGTTGCATATAAGTTGTTAGGTGTAACTACCTTGCAAGTGCATTTGTTTGATGTAAGTACCTTATAATTTAAGTATAAACTTAGGTAGTATAATCTTACCACCATGGCACATTAAGTGCCACATCATTCTTAAATGATTATAAGCATCATTGATGACCTTTATGGGTCATTGTGAACAAATGTTCCATGTGAATTATTATAGTGCAATTAGATTACAACTTGGAATTTGAAATCCGAAAAGTTCAAGTTTGGGCAAGATATGCAAAAGCAAACATGTGGTAGTAAATCAATGGATCTTTCCCTTTACATCAATGACCCTTATGGGTCATTGTGACCAAGTGATCAATATGGAAAACTATTGTACAACTAGATTATAACTTGAAATTTGAAATTTGAAATATGAAAAGTTAAAGTTTGGGCAGGATATGCAAAAACAAACAACGCATGGTAATTAGTCAATAGATCTCCCCTTTTGCATCAACAACCTTCATGCATCTATGGTTGTTCTCAAGAAATTCAAGATGAATTATAAAGGAGAGGGTTTTTATTTCTTGAAACATTTTGTTTACATTAGTCTTAGTTTTTTTATAATATAATTATGATATTACGTGTTACATTGGTTAATTAAATTCTATTTTTTTGTCTTCAATTTAGAATTAAAGATGAAAGACAATGTTTTAAATCTTATTGTTCATTAGAAAACATGGAAGCTTGAGGTGCATGAATGTTATTTTGTTTGATTGGGGATTTTAAAAATATAGTGTGAAAACAACATCCCTTTTGTTTGAACACACTTGATTTTGAAAATGATACTTGGTAAAATAATGTAATTTTAGGAGAAAATGTATGTGATTTGACATAATTTGCTAGGTTATTAATTATTATATGCCACTAACAAATTTGTTGTTTTTTGTTGTGTAACAAACCAAATTAGAATATGCAAGAAAATGAATGATATAATAACTTGGTGAAGTAAGATATCAAATGTGATGAAATTTGACCTCCATATTCTAATTGTTTCATGCCTTTCTAATTGTTTTGCATTGACCATTGTGTAAATGTATACATTGTAGTTTTTTTTTTTTCAAGTCATAATTTGATGTGTTGTTGCATTTTATGTTTGTTGCTTGTTAATGCAAAGTTAATGGGATTGTAGTTGTGAAATAATTGTATTTAAATTAATAGTATGAACATCCATAATATTTATTTTAATTGCAAAATTATTTACATGTTATTGGATTCATTTCACACATGATTTCAGATGATAGTATGGAAATTTTTTCAGTAGACAAGGTGGTCAAGGGAAAATGTGGCAAGAGATCAAATTACATGGTGAAACTTAACCTCATTCCTTCAGATATTTGATGCATCCTATTTTGAAAACCATCATTGTGTGTAGATTAGAGTTTAGATTGTATATAATTACAAATAGTATCATTTGGGAATTATACTTTAATGATATGTTAGCTATGGAATTCATGCATGTTGCAATTGTTAATGGAACTAGTTGCATTGTAGTTGCAAAACAATTTTAGTTGAGTTATGGACATGTAACATTATCCATGTGTCATTGACATCGTTTCACATGTGAGATTGAATATTAAGTTATTACAATTTGAAAATTAGACAAGGTGGAATGAAAAAATTGTGGGTTGTTCCTTGGCAACAAAATAGGGGAAGGCATCTCACAAAATGGACATACAATTTTAAAGTTTTAGATGATAATATTTGATTATTGCGTATTGACCCTTTGTATAGGAATAGGAGGATGTTTTAATAGTTAAATAACATTATAGATTCATGATCAAAATGTATTTCAAGATGATTGAACATCTTTCAAAATGCTCTTGTAATGCATTTTTAATTTTGAATGTCAATGTATACAATTTCAAATCAATTTCATGTTGTTTATGAATATTAATGGAATGTTATTCTACATTACATGATACAATTTGGATGATTATAATGTGTGTGAAAGATCTATTGGAGATGATAATGAAAAATGGTGACATGGAATCACAATACCTATAGAGTTATTAATGAGTATCATTTAAATTTTGCATAAGTTGCAATCTACAAATAATATTACCATTACCAATTTTGTAATAAATTGCAAAATAATACCACTGTGTAATCACTAGTTGCTAAAAAGTCTCAAACTTTGTTCCAAATTCGTAAATTTAGTTACAAGGAAATATTTTATTAGTTGTATAATGATCCATTTCCTAGTATCACTAATAGTTGCAAATTGGTATAGTGCAAATGTAAAAAAGTTACGATCTAATTGTTAGAAAACATGGAAATGAAGTTATGTAATTGTACTCAAATAATCATATGGTAAATTGCAAATTAATTACAACGAACATCAATAGATGTTGTTCATTGATGGATGAATGAAATGCCACGTTGGATTTACATTTGTTCAAAATCTATTTCCATAAGAAACCTACATGGATAGCCTAATTGCAACAAGTTGTGCACCTAGTTGCATGGATTTGCAGGTAGATGTAAATAAAGTGGTTCACTTTTTGTGTCACAAGTTAAATTCTGTAGGGGTGTTGTGATTAGAAGCTTCATTACTATGCACACATATTTCAATTTGATATTAGGGACTTGAGTTTAAATTGTCAACTTCATTATAAAAATGAAGATATAAATTGTTTTGTACAACTCATTAAAGTAAAAATGTTATGGACTTTGGAGTCGAAATTTTGGATTTGCTAATTAGCAACAATTTTTGTATATGGACTTTGAAACGATTGAAATATTCATAGTATGTTATATAGGGAATTAGAATATGATGAGTCTTTCTTTTAAAAACACAAGTCTGAAACGATTGACATCATACGATTTATAAAATTTTTGTTATGAACTTTTAAATAACATGAGAGTCCTTAAAATTCAGAAAGTTCATAGCTACCTCAAATTGGGGTTTCCTAAGCTATTTTTTTTTAAAGAAGCATAGAATAGGGGCGTCCAATAGGGTATGCATTTATTTTTGAAAAATAACATCAAAAAATCGATGGGTTTTTTGGTTTGGTTACTCGATCCTAGACCTAGTCAAACCTTTCAAATATGGAATTTTTATCCTCAAGGTAATGAACCACTTTAGCTTGCAACTACCCTTTCACATATTTCCAATAATATATGGTTCCATATATGAGTCTAATGTCTCCATGCAACTTGTTTGATGCAACTCGGGGTGTAGAAATACATGGAGTTGTAAATGACCATTACAACTAAAAAATTCAGTTGTAAGGCAAGTTACAAAACCCCCCTTTTTCTCATAGTGCTTGTCCTACAATTGGGGATTAATTGTATTTCCACCCATTCTATCTTTGCTTAAAACCAAAAAATATTTTGATTTCATTAATTATCATTTCATTGTTTGAAAAATGCATCACATCTAGTTTTTTATTCTCTAGACTTCAATTCATCACAAACCATTTTTCACTATAAATGACCATGGAACTTGAACCTTGGCCATAATCACAACTCACAAATGGGTGAAGCATACTATAAGTGAGCCACTTTCCACCACTTTTCACTCAAAAAAGTGATGTATAACAATTATAATAAGTGTGTAGTAAACTAAAATCTTGATGACATTTTTTGGAAACCTTAAACATAAGAAAAAGAACTTAAAAATGTGCATAACAACATTTTCAAACTCAAAGCTCATTTTGAATCAAAGTTGAACTTGATCCAATGGTTAGATGAAGAGAATTGGAAAAATTAATGTGCATAAAATATATAATGTACATTTTTTCAACAGCCATAAGGCCTCATGTTTGTGCTTCATGATACATTACCAAACCAAAGAAAATGAAAAAAAGAACAATGCCCACTATAAAATCTTCCCCTTTTTCTTAAGTTAATTTTTCCCCCCAAAAAAAGAGTTTATTATGCATTTATTGCTCAAGAAGTGCAAAAAAACACATTTTTTGAATGAATTTTCAACCAAAAATTGTAAACTTGTAAATGATCTTAAATTTAGTTGATGTACGTCAATATCATTCACCACCAAAAAATTCATTACAAAACTCCACCCATAACCTTAATTTTGAAGTATATTTGTAACTTTTCATACTTTATGATGTGTATTTTTTTTACTCAAATATATTTCATATGTCCAAATTTGTAAATTTTTTTTGGAGTTTCTTTTAAAATAAACTAGTTTAAGTTTAAAGTTAATGCAATATGCTTGAAATGAATAAAATTAATCCAAGATGTGATGTTCACATGCACAAAAAAAAAACCAAATGCAAATTTTTTGTTTTTCTAATTATAATTTTCGGGGGGCATAATGTGCTTTCACCCAAGTGCCTTGCGTTATTTTCAATAATTCACCATTGCGATGGGAAAAAATAAAAAATAGACAAAGATTAGAAAAATAAAACAACATAATCGAAATTACATTTGTTATGAAAAGTCTTGAAGTTTGAAGCATACATGTGTAATTGAAACATTTCACTTGCTCGAACAACATAAGTTCTGGGTCAAATTCTCATGACACATGCAAGCACTTGAGCAATACACATTGGTTTAACGTTTGATGAAAGAAAAGAAGAAGAATTACCACAATGTAGAATTACCAAGTGACGATGTGTGAATTTGAATTTTCATGCACAATATACATTTGGCACGAAAAACCAATGCACAAAATTTTGACTAATGGGGTGTTTTCACTTTCTAAATGTAACTTTGATGCCTTGTAATTTTAAAACAACAATTTCCTTTAATCTTAATTATTTTTGGGATACTATGATCATGATTATATATAGCCATGTGATTAAAAAAACAATTTTACACAATTATAGGGTACATCTATGGTAAAAGGACCCACACCGAATTCCTTTTTACAAAGGAAAATAATAAGGAGTGGATTTTATAGCACGACGTGGCACATAACCATTGCTCGAATTATTATTTAATTTGAAAAAATTATTTTTTCCCAAAAAGATTTGGTTTAATTTCAAGAAATTTTATCCCAAATTTAGGAATTTAGGAGCGGTTACAAATGTTTTTAGGTCATTTCCACCATCATATGTTACTAGAAATAATTCATTTTTTACTATATTTTATCTCACAATACACAAAATATATGGGAATTTTTTAATGTTAAGTCAAATTTAAAATTTACAAATGTGTATTTCAGGAGTGGTTACATGTCCAATGGGTCCTTTTAGTGTAGACTTATCTTATAGTATCTTTAATTTTATAATCAACCTTTAATCTTGTTTTGTGTTCAAAACACATTTCATTGGATTGTTACAAAACTTATAACTTGCTTTCACGTTTGCTCCCTCTTGCCCTTTGTGCATATAATTTCCATATAATAGTTACATAATTACAAGAACTCACACAAATTTATTTAATTTGTAATCTATGAAATTTAAAAAAAGAAGTAAAGAGGAGATTAAGTACCATGCATAGTATCAAAATCAATCCATCATGGTTGTTTCTAGTGTTAGGTGATATAAAATTTTAAAAATATCCATTAGTTTTGGTCATTTGCTAAGTTGTTATCCACAAGTTATGGTTTTTAAAAGAAACAAATTTCAACCTTAACATCTTGTAAGCATATCAAAAAAAAATAAAATCTAATGCTAGATTTCAATATGGGTAGATATTTGTGAACACTAATATTCACTAGATATCCAAGCATTTTAAACAACAAAATACAACAAATTTTTTTCCAAAAATAAATCAAAATATAATTACAAATGCAAATTAAAGTTCATTTCGCTCAAATTCACCCTCATATTGCTTTAATTCTTCGTCTAAAGTAGCATCACCCCCAATCAATTCTCTCAAAGTAAAAGGTGAACTATAACCCATTCCAAGATCATTAGGACAATTTCTAATAACAATAGTTAATTTATCTAAGTTATCTAATTGCAAATAACATTTCTTAGCCAATGAAAAACTCACATCTTGATTTTTATTTGAATTTAACCAACAATGCAAAAGAATTGACAAGCAAGAAATGTCACAATTCAAAACAAACACTCATGTTTCCCCAACCACTCCAAAGGACATTTCGTGTCCTTCACATCCATTTGAAACTTCCTAAACATTTGTAACTCCTTGTTCACCAACTTTTTCTTCGGCTCATTACTTCTAGACATTTCAAAAATGTCAAGACTACATTTTTCATTAGTTTGCATGTTTGCCATAAGTCCAAGTTCTACCATAAGGTAGAGGATACAATAACATTTCAAAAATATAAGAAACAAGGATCATTTATCATACTCTTCAAGAATGAAAACACTAAGTTTTCAACCAATAACAAATGAAATTAACCTTAGACTTTTAAATTTGGGGTCTAACATAAGGGATAACATGTTATGTGTTTTATTTGCTTCATGTTTATTTAAGAATGAAAGAAAGCAATCAAAAACCCCACATTCTTTTCTTTTAATGTTAGATGCAAACAATGACAACTCCAAAAACACAACAAAATCATCATCAACCAACATATTATTTTTAAACTTTTAAGCTCATAGTAATTATTGCATGTAAGGCATCAAAATGTAACCAAAGCCCATCAAATTGGTCCAACAAATAAACACTCACAACTAAAGATTGAACCTCAACAATGGTTTGAAATATGTGCCAAATCAAGGGTGGAGGGACATGGCTAGTAATCCTCACTACAATTTGTCGACTATAACAAAGAACAATTGTTGCCTTAAATTGTAGTGCCTTGAAACAATATGAAACCCTAAAACATAACTAACATAGTTTTCATTAGAGTGTTTAGTTTTATGGGCTTCAAACCAACTTCAATGCAAGCCTTGTTCCATTTTTGATGACCTTTACCAAATTTCTTTGGCCAAGTAATGCATTTCCACAAATATGCCTAGGTAGATTTAATAAAAACATATTTCAAACCCTTACAAACTTTCTCATTGGTGCTAACATATTGGCAAACTTTGGGAAAACGATCACGAAAATAAGTCCCTTGAAAGCTTTCTTCCAAGCTTAAAGTTTCACATTTCATAACAAATTTCAAAACACTAATCAATGTATTCAAATTTGAAACCTTAGCCTTAACATATGCTAATATTTTATTTTTCAAGTCATATATGCATATAAAAAATCAATGAAGTTTTTAGCCAATGGCTGTCTTATAGTCTCAACAATTTTAAATAAACTAAAAATTACTTGTTGTGGTTTCCAATCAAATATATTTGAAAAAGTTTATGACCAAGGCAAACACATCATGTGCACCTTTAGACATCTAGAAATCAAAACTAGTAATAGTACATTAACATTCATTTAACAAATACACAACATATGTTTGTTTAGTTTTTTCCACCAAGTCAAGCAAAATGTTATGTGAATAAAGTTTTTGGGAAGGGAATTGAACTTGAAAACACAATTGCAACATCAAATGCTTTAACCACACACTTTGTACAAACTAAAAAGGTAAGTGATTTTTCACTATGAAAAGTGCAAGATTCTCCAAAAACATTTTTTGCTCCACATCATCCTTTTTGAAAGCATCTTTTGAAGCAAAAAAATTAGATATGGAGGAACTAAAAAAATATTAGTTCTTTTCTTTGCAAGTTGTTTCTCCAAATTTGCTCTCCTTTGATTATTAATTGTTTCTTAGATTTTTATTGGATGGTTTGCATTAAGATGTTTCTATAAACATGTTATAACATTTGTTTTGTAATATGATATTAAACATTTTCTTGATTTTTTTCTTGGATTAAAAGACAAAACAAGTTGAGAAAGACATAACAAACAATGCATGGTTTGAGGATCATGAAGGGTTATCTTTGAATTGTCATTAACACAATAGACAAACCAACACAAAACACTTTCATCAAATTTACAACTGTTCCAAAAATGTGTTTAGTTTTATTTTCATTAGTTTTTTATTTACTCCTAAAACTTTATTAATTTTAGTTTACAAGCAAGTTTTGCACAACAAACCACAAACAAAAATAAATACACAAAAAAGGAATTAAAACATTAAAAAATAACAACAAAGAAAGCCAAAAAATAGACCAAAAAAATAAATGATTTCAAGGAACAAGTCATGTACAAGCTATTACAATGGAAAACGACACAAGGAACAGAAGCAAATATGAAGAGGAATAACAAGTGTGAAAAGGACTAGCAACAAATGTGAAGAGGAGCAATAGTAAAGGAACATGTACTTAAGGAGTAACAACAAGCACAAAGAAGAGTAGTAACATGCACAAATGAGCAACAAAAATGCAAAAGAAGAAGAACAACAACATGCAAAAAATCAATAGCAGCAACATGCAAAAGATGAACAACAATAAACACAAAGAAGAATAGTAGCATGAAAAGGAACAAGTAGTGCAAAAAGGAATCACAATGTTAAAATGAGCAACAATGTGAAAAGGGGTAGCAACAATCACAAAAAGGAACAACAAAAAACACAAAAAGGAGTAGTAGCACATGAAAAGGAGCATTAACATGTGAAGATGATGAACAACAAGTGAAGATGAGCAAAATTAGCACATGAAGAGGAGTAACACCAAGCATGGAGAGGAGTAGTAGCAAGCACAAAGAGGAATGTGAAGAAAGCAACAACAAGTGTGAATAATAACGACAATGCACAAAGAGGACTAACAATGTGAAACATGAAGAATAAGAAGAAAGTAAAAAAACACAATGTGGGGCTTAAATTGGAGCTCGAACCCCTTTTTATTATGTTTTAAAGGTTTTTTTTAGGTTTAGATCAATGGGGGTGACATTCATTTTATTTTTCTTTCTTTAAACGTCCTACAAGCCTATCTACACCCTAAACCTAAACCCCCAATGTTCATACCCATATCCAGGCAAGGATCTAATATCCTACCTAGATTTCAATTTTTCAATTTGTTTTACTTCTTTCAAGTATTATATGATTAGATCTCATAATTTGAGATTTGGGGATCATGATATCATTTTAGATATCACATTTTTTTATATAAATTTTTTTTACAAGTGATATTCAAGGCGATATCCAATTAGGATATCCGATTTTTTTGAATATTTGTACAACACTAGTTGTTTCCATATGCTAAAAACATTTTTCCTTTTTCATCTTTTGCATTGACATATGCTCTTTTAGTAATAATGTCTTGCACAATGTTAGTATATTCACATGAAGCTTAATTAGACAACACATTATTCATATATTAATGACATAACATGTCATAATATAAATAAATTCTTGTTGAAAAATAATAATGATATGATGTCATGTGTAATATGCAATAAATCTTCCTAATTTGCACCAAGACTAAAAGCATAAAAAGAAACAAAGAAAAGATCAATATCCTTATGGAGAAAAACAAAAAAAAACATTTCAAAATGTTTTGGAAGTGAAGACACTAATTACCTTGAAATGAATAGAACAACTAGGTATGATCAATACACGGTAGAACAACAAAGAATGGTCGATAGGAATCCCTTCATGAATCCTTGTCCCTAGAATTCACATGAGGGTTTTACAAGTTTGGTAGGTAGGAAAACCAATATGAACAAAAACAAGGTTGATGATTATGCTCTCTCAACAATGTGTGGAGGATCAATCAATCACATTGAGCCACATTGTTGAGAACCTTTGAAGGGCATATTTGCTCTTTTTCACTATGATGGTGTCTTGTTCTGAGTCAACCTGTGTTATTGGAGCATTTCGTGGGTCAGGGAATGATCCGGGATTCCTCCTCATTGGGCATGTTTTCTTCATCCCCTCCTAGTCTCTCTTATTGGCGAGTCAAGTCTGCCTTTGGCTGTGTCAGCCTGGGTTTGGATTGGGCTTGTGCAGGGTTGAGGTTTAGAGCGTTGGAAAAAGGTTTTTTTTTGAAAAAAACATCATTTAAAGGACCTTTCTGTGTAGGGTAAGGACTAAGGACCAAGAATGGGGCTCAGTTTAGGGTTCCAGTTGGGTTTTTAGGCCAATCATTGGTTCAGTTCTAAATTTTGAAAAATAAAAATCCAACTATTTTTTACTAGTTTCAATACAACTGTAATGGGCAGCCCCTAAACCCAGGTCTGGGGTGACAGATTATATCATTTCCTTGACCACATAATAGAGTTATCCGTAAAGTAAGAAAAACACAGCACCAGAACCCTGAGTTTGGTCATACACAGTATGAGATTTTAAAAAAACCTGCAAAAAAAGTACATTAGCATTCAACTGGGGGTGAAACTGAGAAAACCATAAATTTTGGTGGTATACTGATGAGTTTCATCCTGTTTGCTCCTCCTAACTATACAACTACTATAATTAGTCTCAAACCTTGTGCATTAAATGCTGAGCATCATCATTTCATGCTGAGTTGTAACATTTCATACTGAGATTTATTAAAATGTCTTTACTTTGAGGATACCACTGAAAGAGGGGATAGGGGGTGAAAGGAGGCCCAAAGACAGGGTGAAGACATGGTTACTTTATGGATAACTCTAGTATATGGCATAATCTTTGATGATAATCGTATACCCATAGTAGTCACCAAAAATGTATAGGTTTTAACATGATTTTTTCAAATTAAAAAAATCGTTAAATCTACCACCCCAGACCTTAATGTCATGGAATGGCCTCAGACTTGCACATTCCGTTGGGTGTGTTGTTGCCTAGCTCACCGTAATAGGTGTGCATGCTGTTGCTTCACCCAACATAACATAACATAAGGGGCTGAGGGCTCTACCAATCCATAGTAAAAAAATTAGTGTCATCTGACCATTTTATCATGTCACAAGATATTGGCATATGTGGTCATGGCTTTTTCTAATGCTTACTGGTCAAGGGGGGTGACACTAGGACCCCCAACGAAGCAGGGGAGTGGATAGGAAGAGATCAGTTGAAGAGTTCCCAGTGGAGGAAAACTAAAGTGGAACTCCAAAAAGGTAAGCTTAAACTGGGCACCTTCACAGCCGAACTCCTTCGAACAGTATGACCTAATTTGGGTACAAGTGAGGCCTAAGAATCAACTTCAAAATCTCTCATGTTTTGAAAACTCATTCTTTGGCTGAATATGGACAACCTTTTTGCCTCGTAGGATGTGGAATCTGAATCCAAATTTAAAGAAGTCAGTTCTTATTATTATTATTTGGTACATGGGGGAAGTCCTCTTCTCATCCAAAGGACTTCCACTGGCATAATTATTACCTTTTACAATTTAAATAAATAAAGGAAAAACACCTGGCGAGAGAGAGAACAAGAGAAGAAAGAAGAAAGGACCCAAGTCCAAACTTTACCCACAATGGGGGAGCCCTTATTATTATTATCTTAGTACCATGGCAAGCTCAACATTTCAATGTCCAATAAGTTGAAAATTCCATGTTGAAATATTTAATAAACATTTAAGAATATTCTAAAAGATTCTTTATTTTTTTCTTCAATTTTTTTTTCTATTTGAAATTAATATTTTGCCAAAATTTTAAACATTCCTGAAAATGTAATTAGTGTGGAAGCAACAAAAGGTACTGCAATATGTAGCTTTCTCCCTTTTGGTCTAGCTACAAGGGCAAAATTTTGGGCAAAGGATATGAGAAAAAGTGTGGTGTTATTAGGAACAACTTGAGGAACCATAGGGGAGCTTGAGGAGCACATTAGGAACATGGTGAGAACAGAAAAATCCAAAATATATGTCAAAACCCCTCAACAAAACAAGGGCCGGCTACTTGTACAAAAGATTTTCTTTTGAAAAAAAAGACCCAAAGTTGCCATATTTGTATGAAAAATAAAGTTGAAATTGCCATATTTAGACCATAGGTTCTTGCATATTGTGAGGATATAGCCTAGTGGGGTTCAAAAGAATTTGGGAAGAAAAAAATTTAAAAAAAAAAAAGAAAAACAACATTCGGGTCTGGATGGGTGAAGATGTATTTATTTAATTGGAACTCACTTGGGTGCAACTTAGAGGGCCTAATGCCCACTTCTTATTGGTCCATACAAAAATGTAAGATTTTAAAAAAAAGCTACGAGACTTGGTTTCTCACATGTCATGTAGACACCTAAGGCCAAGCAAGATATTCTTAAACTTTGCCCCCAAAAAAAAAAAAAAATCATAAAAAATCTCCCGTTTTACTTTACTATATTTATCTATCAAGAATCAAGTAGCCTTTTTAAATTGATTATTTTCCCCCCTAACTTGTGTAAATATTCATAACTTTTCATTGGCTGTTCAAACATTTTGGGCTACAAACACGAAGCTTTTCTTTTTATATAATGTACCGGGTGTGCGACGTGCGTTTGTAGTTTTGGGATCTCGATTTCGAGGTGTCAGAAAATTAGTTAATTAATTAAAAAAAGCGCCGCTCTTTCATGTTCTCGTTCCGACACCTCGATCCAAGCACAAAAGCGCAGCCATCCCATTTGTCCACGTGTACTGTACCCCTATAGCCGTGCAGCGTGCATGCAGTGTGCTCTTTTCGCATTTTTTCAGTCCTTTTTTTCGCTTTTCCGCTTGTGCGCTCACTGGCGTTTTCCGCCGGGGAAGTCGCGTGTGCGTTGCGAGACAAATGACGGATTGCGAGAGCCTTGAAAAGTTGTGAGAAATTAGAGCTTCCTTTTCTTCTTCTTGTTGTCGTCGTTTTGTGAATCATCTCCTTAAGAAAGCTTTAAGATCCAGTTCAAACAGAGAGAGGAAAGACGATGATGAAGATGCTGCAGCTGTGACGATGCTTTGTGGAGGATGGGGGGGGGGAAGGGGAAGAAGAAGAATAGTAAGAAGGACCCACCCATCATGTTGTATCCCGCCTCCTCCTCCTCCTTCTCCTCCTTCTGCTGGCGTTTTTCTTTGGGCGCTTGTTTCATTTGGTTTTTTTTGTGTTTTTTTCATGAAATTCATTGTCGAAAATCCAATAGAATAGGAACGGTGGTTCTCTGGTTTTGAGAAGAAGAAGGAGAAGTGACAAAAGCTTCTTCATGTAAGGCTTTGGTTTGGTTGGGTTTGTCTTGCCCGTATTAGGTCTGTAACAACCCCTTTCCAGGAATTCTTTTCAGTCAGGTGAGGGTGGTGTGCATGAGTTTGCGGGTTTTCTTTTATGAAAACCATTGATTCGAGGAAGAGGATAGAAGTGTTTTGCAGTGCAGCAGAAGAAGAAGGGTTGCAGTAGATGATGCAGTGGTCCATTCTTTTGTATGTCATGATTTGGGCCGGGGGGGGAGGAGGGAGGGAGGGTGGGTCGGGGGTGGGGTTCTTAGCGAGTGATGCAGCTTAAGCAGTTGTGGGCGTGTACTTTGTGAATCTGAAGAAATTTTGCGAAGATTGGAGGGGAATGATAGTAGAGTATGTCTGCCGGAATTTGTGGAAGTGGGTTGTGGTGTTTCAGTGGTTTGGAGTTTAGAAGGGAATGATTGAGGCTTTGAAGCTTTTGGGGGCTAGGCTGAAAAGGGGAGCAAAATGAAAGGAGCAAAGGATGGGAAAGGAGAGGGGAACAAGCAGCAGCAAGCAGGGCCAGCCTTGTTTCCAAGGCTTCATGTAGCAGAGACCAAGCGGATAGGCCCAAGAGCGCCACCACGGAATAAAATGGCTTTATATGAGCAGTTCACTATCCCCTTTCACAGATTCAGATCTTCTCCCATTCCTCTCCCTTCCTCTACACAGAACTCTGTCAACCCTTCAATGAGCCCTGCACTCATGCCAGTCTTCCCACCCCAGGTACATTTCTTTTCTCTGCACCATCATCCCTCACACATATTTGAAGTTTTGCATTTTCCCTACTCTTTTTTTCAGGACTGAGATGTGAGCAGGTGCTTACTGGCATGATGGAATCCTCAGATATGTATCTGGCAGACATTGCAGGTTGTGAGTACTTGCGTTCTCTGCACACATAATTTGCATTTACTTTGTCAGATGCATCTTGTTGCAGTTTCTGGATGTCAATAGTGTCTCCTTTTGGTGGAATGTGAGATGATGGACTTCCATGACAAAGCTTGTGGTGTTCAATCAGAAGTGGCTTGTTTTGCTACCTGTATACCCTTGTCCATGTTCAGAGCTGGAACTTTTCTTTCCTCTCAGATGCCTGTTTTCTGTTTGCTCTTCAAAAAGAATCAAAATGTGAAGATTCTGAAGAAGCCTTCTGAGATTTTCTCTGGTTTTTCAAGCTTGCAAAGTAGTGGTATTTCAGCAGACCTGAACTTTACAATCGTATGGCTGTAGTGTGTCCACACTCACCAATGTCTGACAATGATCAGTCCTATTGTGAATCCTTCTTCTGATCCTCAGATGTGCATAGGTCTCATGGTCCTCTGTGGCATCCCAACAGCAAGTTGTAACCATGAATTCTCTAACACTGGACGGTGGGGTGGAGATGGAGATGCAGGCTGGATCCTATGATGGCAGATATTCGTATGTCCCTTGCTACATGAACCCTATGAGCCCAGCACTTGCATATGTTCCATCCACAAATGCAGGGCCTCATGGAGTAGCTGGTCAGGTTTCAATGAATGGGACAAGTAGCAGCACAGTAGTGGATGGGGATACTGAAATGCAGCTTGCACCCTTTGTTGCTGAAAGTTCAGTACCAACATCTGCACCAACACCCAGCAAGAATGGAAAGGTTGACTGTACAGTGCCAACATGTTCTGTAGGGACACAAGCCAGCAGTCAGAGAAGGTCTTCTTTAAGTGCCTCCCAATCGCAGGAGACAGCATCAAGGGGGCACCACCCTCCCTCAAAGAAAACCAGGGATTCTGGAAAGGAAAAGAGGTTCAATATAGAGATGCCAGGAGGCTCAGATCAGCTCCGACTGCACCAGATGGATGGTATGTCATCTGAGCAAGCTGGAGTCTTGAGTGAGCAAAATGGAGGCTTGAGTGAGCAAAATGGAGGCTTGAGTGAGCACAATGGAGGCTTGAGTGAGCTGAATGGTGGCCTAAGTGAGCTGAATGGTGGCTTGAGCTGGCGCATAGGCAGTGTAACTACATCAGTGGATGATTGCAATGTGAGAGAACTTGACATTGAGCAGAGAGATGCAGACATTGACAATCATTTGCAAGAAAGTGATTTGCAATATAGAGATAGGGATGCAGCACAGCAACCGCAGCTTAGTCTAGCAACTTCTCCCAACAGAGTGCAGGAAGCTGAGAGACAGAGAGGGCAATCAGAGCAGAATCATTATGGCAGTGAAACCTCTGAAAATGTAAGTGAAGTGTTAGAGCAAAGAGGGCAGGGATTTAGTGGTGATGAGTCCGAATCCTCAATGCTCGATTATGTTCCTGTGGAGAATGTTACTCCTCGTGATGTAATGAGTGCTATTGGACAGCAACAGTTCTGGCAAGCTCGCAAGACTGTTCTCAGGTGAGGTTTCCCATCTTGTTCTTGCCCATGTGTAACATGTGGAATAGAGATCTTGGTTTTTCATCATTTTCTGAGTATGCCTTTCAAGAATAGAAAAATCTATTGTGATCTTGAGTTGGGTTGGGATGAGTCTATCCTGCTTTAAGGTTTGCCAAGCAAAGTAATTAGCCTTTCAAGCCATTAAAGGATGACAGGTATATTGCAGGTCAGTGTCCCATGCATGGGTCTTTTGACTCCTATTGATACTCCATGTACAATTTGAGATGCGTGAGGTGCCTGGAGTGGAAGGTGGTCATTGAGTCATTGTTCTGCCTAAAGTACAGATAGGTCCATCAACAGAAGCTAAATTTTCTGCAACTATTGATATTTTGTTGATGGCCTTCAATGTTCTGTTTCAGGAGAGCCATTTGTCAAATCATACATGTTTCTCTTGCAGCTGTGGAAGTGTTGAATTATGGTTTCTGATGTGCAGGCAACAGAAGATGTTTTCGGTGCAAGTATTTGAGCTTCATCGACTGATGGAAGTTCAGCAGCAGATGGCAAAGGATCCCGGTTTAATACAAGAAGCTGACGAGGAAGAGGTGGAGGAACAGGAACAGAAACAGGAGGACCAGCAGCAGGTGTCTGCACCTGCACCTGTTACTCCAGTGCCACCACATGTGCCAGAGCTACCTGCCAAATTTGTTGAAGGGAATGGCATCAAGCAGTGCAACACTAATCGACTGTTGATGACTGAGGCACCTAAACTCATGTATCCAGTTCCTTTCCCCCACCAGCAGGGTTTTCTTCCAGGACAGCCATGGCAAGCAGCACCCCATGTAGCCAATGAACAGGGTGCACAAATGGCACCCCAGTACGTGTACTATCCACCACCATATCCCCCTGCATATGGGTATCATCCTCTCATGCACCCAAACATGATGATGTACCAGCAAAATGGAGTGCAGCATGCTCAAATGCCTTCATGGCAACAGCAAGGATGCTCATATGGTCCTGGTGCTCTGGGACCTGGATCAGCAAGGTATAGTGCACTCCCACATGTTCCAGTTATGGTGTCGACACAGCAAGGAGTCAGTGTTGGTCCCTCAAATTATTTTCATCCCCTTGACCAGCTGGGATCCTTAGGTGCATCCTCTCAGATGCATGTGAACAATCCTACAGGTAAACAAGGTGAAGGTCAGTCTCAAAAGGCTGCTCAAGCCCAAGATGATGGGTGGGCCAAAGGTTGGGGAACATACCAAATCCGTGTGAAGCACAAGGAGGAGGCTAAACAAGGTGGGGACTCTGAAGGTGCACAACTTCAAGGGCAACAACATTCTGAGAAAGTAGCAGTGACAGGAGGAATGAGGGACATGGAGACAAAGCAGGCTGATGACAGCCCTGTGTCTGACCCTTTGCCACTATTTCCACTATCACCTGTGCCCATCAGAAGTATGCCACAAACGGGTGTGATAAAAGTGGTTCCTCGTGCTGTTTTGGCAACACCAGAGTCTACAGCTGGCATTCTCTTGTCTATCCAGCAAGAAAGGCAGCAGTAGGCCTGGAGGGGTTAGTGCTTGTGTTGTGTAATGGTGACAAAATGCCCAGGTAGGTGTAGGGGTGTGCCATGAATAGGATTTCCTTCTCTACTATTCACATGTCTTGGAGTTCACTTGAATTCTCAATTCAGGTGTGGGAGCCTGTGAACATGCAGGTTATTTGAATAATGTTGGAAATGACATAATTTTAGCTGAGTCTGACCCCAGATACTCTCAGCAAAGCAGTCATTGAAGATGATGGGGTCTAAGGGTGTACTGTGTCTTTTACAGAGTTTGCCATATTTGATGTAAAGTGCTGAAATGCCTTTGTACTCCTCTTTCAACAAAGTGCATGAAATAGGTGTTCAGTGGTCCACCAAAGAGACATTTGAGCAATAAAGAGATTCTATCAAAATCAATATATCAAGTATGCAAGACTTTGGTTTTGTTTTTTTTTGGTTGTCATTTGATGGTGTAATGTAGTTCAATGTGCATAAAGTTATACTTTTTTTTGTGTTTTGGGGTTCATCCTCATTAAGTGGCTCTGGAATCTGACCTTTTTGAGTTTTGAAATTCCAAAGCACACGACAGGTGTGGTTTAACATCAAATTCTATTTTGAGATTCATTTGTGGGTTTTGAAGTTGAATTCTTGTAAATGTAGGTGGGTATGTTTGATGGCTAAGTCCTAACAAGGCTACCATTAGTCAATTTAAAAAAGAAATTGACAACATTTTCTGAAAAAATAAGTGCAAAAAAAATTCCTTTAATCTTCTTTTTGCTTTTCACATTTTTGCAAAATTTCACCCCAAAAAAAAACTATTCTTCATACCATTACAAGAATTTCATTCCCTATTCAACTTGTTGCAACACACATCATACATTGTGCATAAGGTTTAATTCTTGACCATTTCACATTTAACTTAACTAGTGTAACAAAACATGATTTGACATACATAACATTATCTCGAATTCGCTCCAAAGAATGCTTGTATTTATCTTTTGATTATCAAATAAAAACTTCCAAGTAGATCCCCTTGTTGAAGAAAACTATCTCATCTTAGAACAAATGCAGAACAAGTTCACAATAACAAACTATCAATTGCCCCTTTCAAATCTTACAAAAAAAAATTTGTAATCATAAAATCTTTCAACACTTCTTTAATTTTACATTTTCAAAACATTGTTGTAAATCCAAACTCGTTAGCATCCCATATTCTTTGTCCAAATGAAACAAGAATCCAAAACATTCTTGCAATTTTCTTAAAGAGCTATGTTATATACAAAAAACTTAGTATTTTTTCATGTTACAATGAATAGGAACAATGATACTTCATGATCAAATAATGTCTTTATTACAAACAATTACAGTAACAAATTCAAGTGTTGAATTTATCATTGGCTCTTTCAACAAAAATACACAACAATTTTTATATAGAATCACATTTTATAGATCATCTAAGATGCAAGCAACTTATTTTGCACATTTTTAGAAACAATTCAAAAGACATGCCCACAAATTGCCCAACAATAATAATTGTTGTGTTGATGCATTAAATATGTTAACAAACACTCAACTTTATGAATAAATACAACTTTTAACATTTTTTTTCAAAAGCACCACTTTCAATGATACATAAAAAGATTGTGCATGGACTAATGCATCAACACAACAATGCTATCTTATTAGACAAATCACAAGCTGATACATCTTGCATTCACATTACCAAATCATGTGCCTCAATTCATTTCACCACAGTCTGAAATTCAAAGTAAAGTGTAACCATATTTACAACTTTTTGCTGCTACCCTAAATTCTTTGGCAAGGTTCATGTATCGTGCCACCTTGTTTGTTTTGTTTGTCAAATTAAAATATCTCACACCACAGTGCCCCCCAACCGCACTCTTGGTGCCATTGAAAAGCCCTTGATGAGTAGGGATATACTGAGATGGTTTTGAAATGTCTAGACCTATGGTGCAAAAGATATTGAATATTGAATAATTTTGTCAAAGAAAATTCAACAAAATCAAAACTGAGTGCCTGAGTTAGATTTCTTGGAGGAATTTCATCAGTTTATTTTTAGACCTATGGTGACACGGATATTGAGTCTCATAAATTTCAATTGCTAAGGATTTGCACACTAGGTTCAGCACTACTACAAAGAAAAACTAATTTCCCAAAATTCTGTACCTGCAACCTGGAGATTAAGACATTAACCATGCTAATAAAAGAAGCCATTGTTCTCCTAGATGGAGACACACATCCCTGGCCAGAAAATAATTATCATTTCCATATCTGCAACATACCATTGAAAGCATTAGGTCACTAGGAAGCATTGGTGCCTACATCAAACCAAGATCTTTCCTCACATCAATTGTTTACAAAGAAGGTGGGGATAGACAAATCTACAATACTGATGAAGATGATAACTCCTGAAGTTCCACAATCTATCATTAGATAGATGCAACAAGCATATGGGAATGGTTGTAGGGAACTTGGTTTTGATACTGAAGAAATTCAAGCCTTCAGATCTTCATTCGACTCAAGGAATTTCAACAACATGGAGTTGCAGGTTCCACTACTTTCCAAGCAAGACCCTACTACATATTCACATAGTTCATGTTCTCACGTGCCTATTTTCAGTCAGTGCTTATTGTGTCTTCTAGCTCATTGCAAGGTACCAAATAATACCAGTTTCATCATTCAATATCCCCTTTGAAGCTCATGGTTGATCATTTGACTCCATGTCTCAAAACATTAGGGTAGTGCTATAGTGTCCACATACCTCAGCATGAATGAGTGGCTAAGTAAATTGAAAGTCATCCATGACTCAGTCATACTCCATCTTAAACAGAGACAAAACAGGTACTTGTTGCAGCACAAGCAGGAAGCACTTTGTATGGATTCAGAATCCCCTTTGGATCAAGCAATTTTTTAAAGCCTTCCATCAGATGTATCTATCCCATTTCCAGTAAACAACCCCACAATACTTCAGTTGGTACAGAGGTGTGCATTCCATGTCCATTTTGTCAGTAGAGACTTGCTGAGGTAAAAACTACCATCCTCTCAGAAATTTTACTCCAAGCATCAAATATGAGAAAAAGCTGGTGAACATGAGCCAACCCTTACAGTCCCCTCTAACCATAGAAAACACAGGTCATTCATGCATTAGAGACATGCACTGACTACATATCTAGGAAAATGCAGAGAAATCTCCACAACAACAATTTGAAGGTAACATCACAATGAGTGCAGTCATAACTTTATGAGAACCACTCACAAAGTGTCAGACCATCACCGCCATTGAAAAAAAGCAGTGACCAGCTGCCATGACTACCCACTGACTTCATGAGCTCCCAACAGTGGGTATAGATAAGGATATAATAATCCAACTTCCGCCAACCAAAATAGGAGTTGGACCATTAACTTTCAGTGAAGTTGACTAGGAAAGTACTCAGAATATACTTTTCAAGTGGGTACATAGATATGAAGCACCCACTTGAGTTGAAATATCTGCTTATTAAGAGATCATGGTTAATCCCTAACTTTGAATGGTTGGAGACTTACTGCTTCTTCAGACTTGCTGTAGTGAAGTGCCTGGGGCTTCATGAGTCCTAAACCATGTTCTGCACTCACACTCCCTTTGCAAGCAGCAGTCCACTCATACACAAATGGTTCTATCTTTGCCAAGAGCTGCAGGCACCAGTCCAGAAACTCCAGATTGATTCCTTCTGACAAATTGCTTCCAAAATCAGCATCTACCTAAAAAAGCATTCTAGCAGCTCCTCCCAAGATGAAAAATGCATTGACCCAGCTAGTGTCACTGATTGAGACTCAAATCATAAACATCTGGAAGTCAATCCATAGATATGTTCTCAAGGATTACCAATCCCCTGCAAGATTTAGAGGTCAGCATGACATGAAGCGTTCATAATGGACACACCACATTACCATGTTGCTTTGTATTCTGAAAAAGCACCTTCAGGACTCTTCTGTCCAGCAGGCAGACAAAACAATATCATACCAACTTGAGACTCATTATAGATGCTTCCCAAGTATGGCTCAAAGTTAACAATCTATCATGCCAAGACATCTAATCTAATACTGATGCAATCAGCAAAGAAAAATTGAGGCATTGGAAAATATGAGAACCTGTTCATCATATTTAGGAGCAGACACATTTAAATGCACATTGCCATCACCCAAGTGGCCATATGCCACCACCACCGCTGCATTTCCTGGCACATATGTATACACAAGCCACTTGATAAAAGTATCTCAAATGCCCCTGCTCAAGTGGGTAGTTTCTTATGAACTAGATGCAATCCAAGGTCTGTGGTGACAGTCCCAAGACAAAGAACTCTACTATGACATGACTAGATTAAATAAGAGCTCACAGCTATGAGAAGCTTTGAACTTGTGGGACTAGATACATTGGCCGAGATTAAACATGAAAAGAAGGGAGAAACAGAGGACATAATTCCTTACCTATTCTGGACACAGAATACAGATAAGCAGGTGGTCAATACTACCCACTTATCTACCTAAACCCAAGTAGATAAAAGATAAGAAGACTGCACAATGCCCAAAGTTGTCTGGGACAAGAGAAATCTTTGAGAAGAAACAGAAAATAAGGGGAGAAACAGAGGAATGATTCCTCACCAAGTTGTGCCCGCAGATCCTCAACAATCCTATAGAAGCTCTTGATGGGTAAAGACAAGTCATACTTGTACACCGCCCCTGCTTTGACTAATGCCTCTGAGATCCCCTAAGAAGCCACTTTCAAGGTATCAATGAACACTTCAGCAGGCCCAAAAGAAATTGTTTCCAAGGTGTCAATAAAAACTGTTGATAAGAGAATAGAATTAACTTTTTCTCTGGAGCCATTCAAACACAATCAAATCCACAAACATGTGCAAGCTAACCTCCCGTATTTCCCAGAAACTGCTAGCCTGAGTGCTGTCTTGAGCAACTGTGCCATCCACAAAGTAGCCCAGCTCCATCCCTGCCTCCAAAAAGGCATCTAACTTTTCCCTGATAATCAGGCCAGAAATCCAAATCAGTGTGCTCCAGCATTCAAAAGCCTCATTAGGGTCCTGCAAACATGGTCATGGTGAGAACAGAAAACAAGCAAAGAACTGTGCAGTTTTTCATTTTCATGTGCTCCTGAATAGATTCAAGGGCTATTCATGTACATGCCCTTGTGTAAAATGAATGGCTGCACTTACATTTGCCAGAAAAATCTGGAGGGAAGGAAAGAAATTTACTTGTCATGGGCCTCATTACTTCCTGTGGTTTCAACCAATAAGTAAAAGTTATGCTTTGATGGCAACGGGTCCCTAGTGCCTTCAAGATGGCACAGTGCCTGCCATTCATCAAGTCAACAAACTTCAGACATAGTAGGACAACCACAAAACATGTCATCTATGGGTGAATTAGTCAGATGTTTTAAATCTGGACAAAGACACAATGGATGTTGAAGGAGAAAGGAATACTGAATCACAGATATTTTGTCATGTAATCAGAAAGAGGTCAGGGAATTCAAGAGAACAAGTGAACAGCTTCTAATCTTGTGCAATCAACATTCTGGTACTGCAAAGAATTACCATGTCCAAAGCAGGACGGTCAATGAACTCGAATGCTGATAAAATTTCACCCAGTTGCTTCTTTGCTTCCTTCAAAGCATTCTGAAGGCACAGGAAAAAAACAAGGCTTCTGAGGGTCCCAAGTCAACCTCAACTTTTCATTCCTGTGATCATCAACAAAAAAATGCATTCAGTCAAAAGGCTGAACTGCAAAGTGTTTGACCTGGCAGCTTTCATAGTCCTCACACGCAAGGAAAGCCACATTAGTAGACGCCAACTTTGGAGGAGTTAATATCGATACTTTGGTCACTACTCCCAAAGTTCCTTCTCCTCCTGCCAATAGCTTTCATGTCAAACACCAGGTCTGCAGCATGATCTTTCAGGCAAAGAACCTGCAATTACTGGCCTTGGAAACCAAAAATGTTTAGCACTTAAAAGAGTTAACAGGACCATGCTGATCTTTAGGTGAAATCCATGGTTGCACATAAACAGATCCATAAAATTCACCAATAAAGAGCTGCTTGAGATCATAGCCGGTGTTGTCTTTCCTTAGTGTTCCCAGCATATCCACAACAGTCCCATTGGCAAGCACAACTTCAAGACCTGCCCCATTCAATCACAAGGTCAGAAGTAACTCACTTCTAGGTTTTCATATGCATACACAGTCAAATCCACCAGTGAGCACTCCATCCCTAAGAAATTTCAGAAAACAATCTAAACCCACCATTTACAAGCTCCATTGAGGCTTTAGAGGGCACAGGTTACAAGACTGAAAAAGAAAGAGAGACCCACCAAGCACATTTCCGTGCAGAGAGCCATATCGCAACAGACGCAAACCTCCTGCATTTGTGGATACATTGCCACCAATCTGACAGCTACCTTTTGCCCCCAAGTCCAAAGGCATTGTGAACCTTTATACAACCACAGATATAACCACTTTCAGAACATCTGGTGGTGGACAGAGAAAGTTTCATCCATTTAACATGAATAAATGATTCATTTTCAACATTGTATTTTTTTGTTTTGCTCTCTGGAACCGTCTGGCTTCTGTGAAGGGCTGTATGCTCAAGCTGGTCACTTCATTCAGGAACATGCACAAGAATGGGGCGAAAACTGCATTGAGAGGCAGTTCAGGGTCTTGTGACAAAACTCTCGTGGTGTAGAGTAGAGGCATTTTTATGAGACAGCTTTCAGAGCCCATGAAGAAAGATGTTGCCTCACCCTTTAGTTCCAACAAATGTATCAAGGTTTTCCAGAATACAGCCTGCTTCGCATACCAGGATACCACTGACCTGTTTTGTGAACTCAGCAATTCAAGCTCATGTTAAACACATGCCATTTGAAAAAGAAAAGCTCTAAACCTGTGTAAACCACACTTGCACTGTTTTCTCTTGACTAGAGACAAAGTGATCTTACCACCGGTGCAGACAAGAGCCAAGACAAAATAAGAGAATAGGATTTGCTTTAAACCATGCAAATTAAGATAGGCGCACCTCATCAAAACTTAGAATACTCTTCATAGCTCCCAGATTGAGAATTATCTGCATACCACCACAATGTTGTACTCATCAATATTAGTGCATAGAACAGTGGAAGGGATGATTTAGTGTATTTAGATCTGACCTAAATTTACACTCCTTGGAATTCAGAGCCCATCAAGGCACTGCAAAGGGTCACTGCAGCAGCGGAAGCTCAGCTCTCTACAAATAAAAGAGGTCAACAAAGATGACACATGAAAACCTTGATGAAAGCAAGTCTGCTCTGAGCATACTTACCTCGTCAAAGACTGGGACACTGCCTCCAACCAGACCAGTGTTACCTCCCTGAGGCACAACTGCCAGACACCTGGAGTTGCAAAACTTGAGAATCTCAGCCACCTGTGATTCATGCACATGTACAGTCCATGTATAAAAGTATTATGCTAACCAGTTTGCTGGTGCCCAAAATTACTTGTGCTTGACAACATGCACATATACAACATCAACAAGGGTACCACAGACATACTTCGTATTCTTCTTTTTTCTCTTTGCAGCTATCATATAGGATGGACCATACCTGTTGAGTAGTCTGAGGTTGGAGAAGAAGCTGGCTCTGGCCATGGTACTTGTTCATCCAATCTGTGTTAGCAACTTCTAATTCACTACTGTCAACTATGACCCCTTTGTCTCCAACAATTTCCTGAAAATGCTGCACATCACTTTCTTCAAGCTTTGCAAACCGCGGGTCACGAAGGACTTTTGTGGCTCCAGGTGAAGTAGCAAGACCTCGTTGCCAATGCTTCCAGAATTGTTGATCAAGTGGTTGTTTCCAATTCGTATAAACTCCAGATACTATTCTGATGCCTGTGCTCTCTCCAGCATTGCATGTAGATTGCACATTTGCAGATAAGAGGACTGGCAAATGTAAACCTGCAAACTTCTTTAAAGTTAGACTTGAAATGCCATTTTTTGTGGATCTTCATCACTGCATTCCAATTGGCATCTTGATTGTATTTTGTTCTTCTACACCCACCCACATATGATGTGCATGCATCTAAGAGCCCTTGCAAGCACCAAAGCTGGATTTTAGAACACCAGAGCGTCTAGAGTCATTTATTCTTCCTCAAAAACATTGAAGCGCTGCATTCTCACAACAAGTTTTAAGGTTCTTCAAGGGAAGGATTACAGTACTGAACCCAATAATCTGTGAACACGTCAGACTATGCTTCAGACCATATTTTAAGACCTAATTCACAAGTACATTGCAGTTTTCTTTCTGAAGAATTATATCCTTTTTCACCCTAGAAATTTGATACTTTCAAAGCCTTGTTCATGATGGGGGAAAGATTGATACTGAACCTGATGAATCTGTGACCACATCAGATTATGCTTCAGACCATATTTTCAGACCTGAATCACAAGTACATTGCAGATTTCTTTCCAAGGAATTATACCCCTATCCACCATAGAAATTTTCAAACTTTCAACAAAAGCCTTGAAAGAAAAACAAAAGAAAAATTCCAGATTCCCAAAGCTTCTTCAGACACACCAGAAGCATTTCCAGATTCCGTCAATAAAATGTTCAAAAACTTTCACAATTCCTACGAATTACATCGCAAAATGCCCCACAAACCCTAAAAACCTAAACAATCAAGTAGCTCCGTAATTTAACCAAAGCACTTGATTTCAGTAAGCCTCCCTCTCTGATCTCGATCTCGATCTCAATATATGTGTGTGTTTTCGATTGCCCACCTGTGGAAATGTGCAGGTAAGAAGAATCAGCGAGGTGGGGGGAGAACAGGAGCTTGGCAAATTGTGTTGCCCTGACGCATGCATGCTTGCTCCTTCTCCACATACTTTCAGCTTCTCGCCGTCTTCCCAATTTCGCACGCCTCGTCTGATGAACCCACTCTTGTTCTTGTTCTTCTTCTCGTTCTGGTCCTCGCCTCCTCCTCCGTCTCGTTGTGCTCCCCCTCCTCGGTCTCCAGGGCCAGACTTGTGCATGTGTGCATGTGAACCAGCACCCACCAGCGCACCATGAAGGATGGATGGATGGATGGAAGGAAAGTGGTCACGAAACAGTTTTCTGTTGAGTTCCAGTTTCTTGCTTTATCCATGGTGGCGGTGGTTAGCTCGTTTGCTGTTTTTTACTACCTACCAACAACTTGCAAACGGGTTTTTAGTAGGTGGGTAGTAAAACAGCCCTTACCTATTCTATGAAGTGGTAAGTAAGGCCCTAGTCCAAGGGCATTGGTGGAGATACACACTCCATTAGGGTTTTCTTTTCAATTTTATGATGTAGCTGAAGTGGCAATCATCCATAAGTTAATTTGGTTACATGCTAACATCAAAGTAGAAATAAACTAGAATCCTTCTATGTTCTTGACTACCTATTAGAACAAAAATATCGTGATTTGGAATTTTCTTTCTTCAAAATCTGGCAAATTTCGGCCATTTTTTTCATGAAAAATCCTTTACACAATTGAAATCATATTTTTCAACTCAAAATTTGGCAAATTTTCGCTCAAAATAAAACCATTGCACTCCATTTCCTAGAATTAAAACTGCACTAAAATTAGACTAATGGATATAGAAAGTTGTTAATAATCTCAATTTTTAATAAAACCTTAAGATGCTAATAGATAGGATCACTATAGTGGATAGATTATATGTTTTATTGGGCCCATTGTATTGATTTTTTATTTTTTCTTGTACTAAATTGAGAGTTGATATATGGTATTAGAATGATAGCAAAAGAAAATAAAGATGTGACCACTAGTAGCAAAGAGTTTATAAGGTAAAATGGCTAACAAAATTTCTAGAAATGCATATGTTGGTGAGACCAACAAGTTAAAAGGAAAAGCAAATTATAATGTGTGGAGGCTAAAGATGAGAGTCTTGTTGATGCAAGAAGGGTTATGGGATGTAATTAATATCATAACTAATCCCATGGTGTATCTAGTCATAATGAGTGAATTTCAAATAACATAGTTGCAATTAAATCAAATGAAATAAAAAACAATAGCATGACTAATTTTATGAGTCAAGGATGATCTTGTGGTTACAATTGTGAAACATTATAACCCAACAATTTGGAGAGCCTTGCAAAACATGTTACAGACAAGATATCCTTCCCAAATTAATCTATTATCCACACAACTACACTCACTAAGGATGAAGGAAATAACATGGATGAATACATATCAAAGGAGGTCAAACACAAGCTTACAAACACAAGAAAGTCAATAACTCCAAGGACACTATTAAATCTACTCTTAATGGGTTGCCCAAAAGCTATGACAGAGTTATTCAAAACATTAGCTCCAAATACATATTTCTCACATTTGAACGATTAAGCACCAAACTTTTAAATAAAATTCAACAAAAAGTTTGTTTCATGGCACCTTTTGTATTATTATTAAAACTATTGTTGAAGTAAATTACAACTATAGGTGGCTAGATAATTATAGCACAAGTGGATTCTTTCAAAAGTTGTTAAAAAAGGTTATGTTTTCCTTGATTTCATTGTTATGGTCCACCTCCTTTAGATTGTTGTTGTAGTCACTTGTAATTCAAACTATTGTTGTTGAAACATTACAAGTTTATTGCACTTCTTGAAATATTGCAAGTGGATTCTTCAAAAAGGTATTAAATAGAAATGCATGTTCCTTGATTTTACTACCATGGTCCATTTGCTCCATATTGTTGTTGTATGAAATAATTTCAAACTTGTGTTGATCTATTCACTGGGAATGTGGACACCAACTTGATTTCATTGCCATGGTCCATATATTTCATTCAATTTGTCATCATAGGAAACAATTTTAGATTAGTGTTACACTAATCACTAAGAATGTGGACACTAACTTGATTTCATTACCATGATCCATCCTTGCAAAATAGTCCTACATTTTGTTCCTTCACAGGCTATGGTGTGGAAGTGATATAAAGAAGGATTAAACAAGTTGTAATAGTTTTGTTTTCTCCTCTAGTGGATTACAAGACTTCTTTGGTTCAAAAGTTGTGGTTGGCATTCAAATAAAATTGTATTCATTAATCATTGGAGCATGTTGAATCCAATACAATATCCAACTTGAATGGTAAGCAATAAGTTGTGTTTAGAACTTAAACTTAGATCTTAGGCCATAACTATATATTTTTGCTTTCAATCTAAGTCTTCTCAATCAAAAACTTATTGTTTTACAAACAAATTGTTAATTTGTTCTCCATGTTTTTGAAGAAGGTGAATCATGTATGGGTTATTTGTTTACAATCCTCTAACATTGGATACAAGCCATATAATAAATTGCTAGTGCTTTGATAGCCCAACCTTACAAACGTGAGCTTGGGACTATAACCTCCATCTCCATCACAATTCAAAAACCATGACAATATGATGTTTTGGATTGTTGCCATTGACCATGCAACACAATGAATGTGTATTTGTGATTGTGAAACACTTTTCCAAATGAATTGAGTTAGTGTCATTGTTGAACACATTCAATGAACAAGCAACTTATACTTTCTTGAATCGAATGTTGAGTTAGTTTGGGGCACTAGTTGATAGATTCATCACTTGAAACCAAGATGTCCATTTTCAGTCATCCCATAGGCATGTATATTTCAAACTTACATAAGTTCCACAATCTAACTTAAAGGAACCTTATCCCTAGGTAGGAAGGTGATTATGTGTGTGTGTTTTTAACATAAGTTCATGTTGATGTGTTGTTGTAGATAACTAGGTGTCTAAAAATGATAATGCATAACATATTGATCACTAGTTAGGCTCAATGATTTTTCTTAGCAAAAAATGACCACTTGACAACAAACAAAAAAGGACTACAAAGGCCTCAAAGGATTTATTTGAAAAAAATCCATCAAATTCCTCATATTTTGAGGCAAAATCATTTCAATTTGCTATATTTAGACATAGTACATTCTAGTTTGATGGGAAAACATGAAAGGATCCTTAAAATTTTGAAAATCCCTCTTTTGACATTTTCAAATTTGGCTAGGCATTCTTGTAAATATTCACTAGCCCAACTACTTCACAAAAGTGGAAAAAAACCCCTTGGTTTGGGTCAATGTTTTCTTTTTGGCAATTATTAATAAGAATGTATTTAGCTAATTTGGTGATATTCAAAATATGAAAATAGAATAACCTTAAACACCCTTTCACGTTGTAGGCAATTGTGGCAACTTTTTTAAAACAGGGATTTTGCTACCAAGAAAAAAAAATTCAAATTATTTTCGCAAAATGGCGAAAATTCGACACAAAAAAATCACTAACTTCTGCTGCATTACAAAATTGGAAAAAAAAAAAACACCGTCATTTCTGGAAGCATCTTACAGAAGATGCCCTTTTGATACTGTCGCCCAACTTGGTCGACACGAAGCATCTTGCGGAAGATGCCCTTTTGATGCTGTCATCAACCTTGTCGACAGGAAGCGCTGTCCTTTTGCTGCTGTCGTCAACCTTGTCGTCACCAAGCATCTTGCGCAGCAGTCGTACCACGCGAAAGAGAGAGAGAGAGAGAGTGGAAGAGAGAGGAGGGGTGTGGGGGCGAGCAGAGAACTACGCCATGCAGAAAAGGAAGGTGGGAATTCAAGCAGAAACTTTTACCCATCAAAAAGCTCCAGTTTTCGAGCGAGCTCGGCATGGCTTCTATGACCTTGCTGTGTGTGATCGCCAGGCTCATGTACCACTGTCTCGAACGTCTCGCGGACTTCGTGTTGGAATTCTACTAAAAGCAAAAGCAAGCAAGAGACCTGTCCCCCCCAGCTCCCCACCCGGATCCTCGCAGGCACACAAGTAAACATTCCTTTTTTTTTTGGGTGGGTTTTATTCCGTCGCAGGTTGGAAGAGGAGATCTGGCGTTGCTGCTATTTCGTTTTCCTGCTGGGTCGTTAGCCCTTGGGAAAAGAAGAACAAACAGTAGTACTAGTAGAGGAAGAAGAAGCCAGCCGAGTCTTCCAAGAGGTGGAATTCCAAGAGCTCCAGTTACTTGCCGAACACAAAATCTACGGTGTGATTTCATGATCCTTCGTCATAGTGGTTGCGTCTGTTTGATCAATTGCAGACAGAGAGCTACTTTGTTTGTTAGTTTCTTTCTCACCAGTGTTTTTTTTCTTATGGGATTCTTCCCAATTTATTTTTTTAATTTTCCTGGAGGTTTGAACTTGAACCCTAACTGCAAACTCCTGCGCAATTATGATGATTTAGAAAATGATAATCCAACAGGTTTCTGCTGCAGCAGCAGCAGCAGCAACCTGGATTGTCCGTTGCAAGGCGGACATTGGCGGTGATGGAGGAGACCTGCAAACCTTTGTTTTCATTTGGAGTGATTGCAGATGTGCAGTATGGTGACAAAGATGACAATCGTGAGTTTTTTATTCCTTCACACTATATACCTAATTAGAAAGATTGAAAGGGAGGATTTGATTTTTTTTTGTCTGCCAAAAGTTTCATGTTTCTGGATTTGTGAGCTTCATTCATTGCATACAATTTTGTTGTTGGGGCCTGGGAGCTTCTTCATTGCATGCAACTTTGTTGGAGGAGCTTAGGAGCTTCTACATCGCATGAAATCTGTTGGGATGATCTGTGAGCTTTCATTGCACACAATTTTTAAGCATTTGTAATCATGTTAGAATTTTCTTTCTCATGTGGTGGTGAAAGTGGTGCTGTGCTTGGATTCAATCTGCCTTCGATAGTAGGAAGCCATCGAAGGATGGGAGCAACAAATAATAGCAAGGGTTTTTTTTTGTTTGGGATGTTTGGACCAGTGTTGGGCAGGTACTGGGCCGAAACCTTGGTATGTAGATATCGGTCCTGGTATCAAAGAACTGAACAGACTGGTATGACCTGAGGCAATACCAGCCTTGCACTAGTACCTGCCTCATAGGGACATGAGATAATACTGGCCTCATACCAGTACCTGCTTGGTAGGAGCTTGAGGTAATACCAGTTTAATACAAGGGCTATATCAGTCTCAATACCAGGTATATACTGACCACATACCAGCCAAAAATGAGCCATGGACCCTAATACCCGGACCAGGTTGGTATGAAAGTTTGAAAAAAGATCCAATACCAGTACCAGCTGGTATGTTCAAAAGTCAATACATGCCCATAGTTGGTTTGGACTTTGGGCTGCAGATTTGGAAGGAAGGGTGCAGCGGTACAGAGAAGCACCACAAAAGCTGGACAAAGCTGTAGAGACCTTCAATGCTTCCAAATCCAGTCTTTTGTAAGCTCAAAATCAACACCCTCTTCTGCTTTAATTTTGTGTACGGGTAGAGAATGCACACCTCAGGTTGGCACTTTCTTCCATCTAGTTCACCCCTAGGTTACTGCTGGTGGGAGAATGCACCTTTGGAGTGTTTTCCCCTTGATGTAGAGGATCATAGGTAAAGTGGAAGGTCCTGAAATTGGGGTCTTTTGTGAATGGAAAGTTCATTCCAACTTTGACGGGAAATTCTGGGAGGGGATGTGACTGAAAATACAAAGGATATTTTTGAAAAGATCTTTACAGCAGTCAGAAAAATCTAGAATTTCATGGCACTCTGTCAGAATCCTCACTTTGTCTGTGGGGGATGGGATAGAGAGCAGGTTCGTGCTAACTTTGGGTGACATTATTGATGGTAATGATACTGTTGAGAGGACATCTGCTGATTTCGACGTTGTGTTGACAAGTCTTTCAATGGTTTGTATTGAAACCAAGCACAATTTTATTTGATTTTCCAAGCACCTACCCTTTGTTTCACTTTTTCTTTTGCTGGAATCTTACGTGACCAACTGACTGGCCACCTATACCCTAATTTCTTACTTAGAAGTAAATGAAATTCTGTTCCTGAAACAATTCTGCAAATTCTTCTGTTTGGAGCAGTTGGAGTTACCAACATACCACTTGTTGGGGAACCATTGCTTGACGTTGCCAAGAGAGCAGATGTTGCAGAATCTACAAATGCCAGATCGTTTCTACCATGCTGAACTGCACCCAGGATGGGCTCTGGTGAGTTCTTTGTTCCATCTCTAGTAAGAAATTTCAGCCTATATTACCATCCTCTTTTATACTTTTCCTTGAATCTCCCTTTGGACAATGCCAAAAAATGCTGCAACATGTTCAGTTGTTACATATGCATGAGAAGATGGGAAGAGAATGCCTTTTTTTTTCATTGAGCTCGGGACTAACCCAAATCAATCAGAAAATTTCATATTTCTCAAAGAAAATCTCTGAGAATGCTCGCAAATTGGGTGGTGGGTTTGTGTTTTCCCATTGTTATCTTAAATACGGGTTTTATGGTAATCCATAGGTCATACTGGACACAATGGATATCAGTGTGAAATGGCCAGTGGGATCCAAAAATCATGAGGTAAAATGCTGTTATAATTCACTTATTCAAAACCTGCAGGTTTGTCATTACTGGTTTTTTTTTCCATGTCTGACAATTTGGAATCTCCAACCCCTCTTACCAAGGGTTTGATTAACTCATGGAGAGCTCATGGCACCCAGGAGGCAATGACATTCATGCACAATCACCCTTTGGGTGAAGCAAACCCACAAATGAGCGAATGGAATGGTGGGCTTGGATCTGAGCAGAAGACTTGGCTTGCACACATCCTCTCTGATGCCGAAAGGTAAAAGTGTGGAACCTGCCATGTACCTGCTTCTTTTGTTAGCAACCTACCTGCTTTTAAGCCACTACCTACCTTCTTTTCTGGGCAACCTACTTGCTATTAAACATCAGTGAATGGGCCATAGAGTGTCAGTACCTCAACCTATAGGATGATGGTATCAGGGGTCAAGTGATTTCGCCCTTGATTTTGTGTTGTTGAGTTCCAGACAGGGGACTCGATTGATTGTGGCTGGGCACCACCCTCTTGTGGTTGGGTCGGCCCCATCAACACATCTGCTTTGGAATCATGAAGAGGTATAGGACACCATCTTTGTTGTACACTTATGTAATCACTGCCCTTCATGATTGAAGGTGATAGTCTGATACTTTGTGAGTGACACTTACTAAGTAGGTGTTTGTTCACAATCAATTCTTGTCATGTTTGTTTTTTTGGGTTTTGGCCAGAACTTGTACAATTGACTTGAAAGTGCAATTCTTGATTTTATTTTTTTTCTTTTCTACTATCTAATAGATATGCGTGCCATGAGTTCATACAGATTGCTATTGTGCAGCTTAGACTCAATTTCTCAAACTTGATTATTATCACCCACAAAACTCTGAAACTAAAAATTATCAGTCATTTGATGAAATACCTGCCATGCTTTTTATTGAAAAGAATTTAAGAGTAGGGAAGAAACCAGTTAACAGAACAAAGCTTAATAGTAGAAGATGATGAGCACATGATTCTCCCTTTTTTACTCTGGAGAAAACAACTTGCTCATGAAGGTGCTGTACTTTGGGACATTTTAGGTTGCAAAGATGTTGGTGGAGAGCCCTGCTGTGGCTTTGTTCTTGAATGGTAAGCATCCAATCTCACATGCTCATCACTTATCTCAGTCCAAAGGTAGTATGTATCAATGGTTAAAAGTTGTGGTTTGTTCCTTGCTGAGAGATTCCAGCTGAAACTCAATATTACTTCCATTTGTGCAGAGTTCTCTTTGTGCTCATTGTCAATTGTAGCCAGTGACACAAGAAACTTTTGAATCTTGTTTTGTTGTAACTGGTGGTAGGTCACTATCATCCGGGAGGATATGCACAAGTGGGTGCCAAGCATTTTGTCACTGTGGAGGCAATTCTTGAAGCTCCCACAGGCTCCTTTGCTCATGGCATCATACATGTTTATGACAAGGAGATTGAAATTCAAGGCTTTAGCACAGTGACAAGCCGAGTCCTCAGTATTGAGTGAACGTTTTTCAGTTCTTTGGGTGGCTTCTGATTGTTGGAAGTCTGACATTTATATGACCACTATATTGTGGGTATCTTCCATTCCATCACATGTCACCATAGTGCCTTCCATTGTGGACACAATTTGGGAACTACAATGGGAGAATTGCTGGTTTGAATGGAATGTGTTTTGGCTTGATCTGTGGCATTGGTGGTTCAATTGCCAGAATTTCTTTCTAGATTTGATTTCTCAGAAAACACACTCCTTGACTTTTTGCACACCCACTTACGTTATTAGAATCTCTCTGCTGGTATGAAATAAAAATTTCCCTAAAAACAAAAATTGTTCTGCCACAATTTTGAGCAAGTTCAAATCTTGAAAACATCTCACAATCATTCTTGGCCTCAATGGCTGGATGCAATGCATCTTTTGCAGGGAACAGTGCCACGCAGGTGCTGTGAAGTCATCTTCTTTTAATTCATCACCCTGTTAAGGAAGAGACTAGCAGTGTAATTTTCATTCGATCCCACATTTTGAGGAATGTTCAGCAGGTGTTACTGCTAACTTTGAGTTCATTTTTCAAGAATTTGATGGAATGTTTTCTATTTTAACTGGTGCTGGTTTTGAACTAATTTGAACTTGCTAAGTTCATTTTCTGGGAACATTAGAATCTGGCAGATTTTTGTCAGTTACTTAAGATTTCCTCCCTGGCAACAGTGTGCATTGGGTTGCATGTGTGGGCTATATGCTTTTTGTGAAGCCTGTCAGATTTGCATAAAGCCCTGCCTCCTGCTCAAATGGATATATTGTGGTTCCCTCCCCTTTGGACTATTTCAAGACAAAACAAGTTTTGAGGTATTTACGTGGGGCACTGGCCTCTGATAAGGGCATTTGCCCCACGCTAAGGGCATTCATGGAACCAGGCCTGCATTAGGCTCTACCTTGCACGAGGCCTTAATTTGGTGACTTGTCCTTAGGCTTTACCCTACACTTCATGGAACATTTCCTGTTTTACCTCTTGCTACTTTGAACATGCTTTGAACATGCCGTAAAGCACTGCCTAGATTTTTCCTTTGTATTTTCAGCTCCATTACCTGCCTGAAGAAACCTGTTTTCAGCAAGTGGGATCTTCTGTGGTGGAAGGTACCAGCCAGGCTGTACTGCAATCTTCTGACCAGCAGAAGGTACCAGGCAGCCTGTCACTATTTCTAAAAAGTGAAAAATTTCCAGCTCTGCTTTACTTACTTATGAAAAGGACCTGAGTACAGGCCCGCCCTTCAGCAATTTTCAACATGTTCCCTCGGCCTACCGGCCTCAGGCACAGATCTCAAATCACAGAAGGGCCTGTACTCAGGCCCTTTTCCTATGCATAAGAATTTTGGGGGAAAGTTATGCCACTTTTGAGGGTTCCTTAAATTGCATAAATCTCATCCAAGGTCATCATTAATTACCCCTATTTCTTTTTCATAATTTAACATAATGATTAGATATCTTGCTCAAAAAACATAATTTAACATATTCTTCTTTTTTCAAAAATGTTATCCTCCTTTTTCAAAAAGATAAGACAAAATCCTCTATGTAAGAAAATGGGTGCACCCCTCACCATCAAGTCATATGAGCTTGCATGCATGCTTGATACCTGAACCATTGTGTCAATGCACCTACAAGCTCGCGTGGTACTCAAACCATTCTGTCAAGTGCATTTACAAGCTTTGCCCTACTGGGCTCACTTGTAAGCTTACCTGACACAATGGTCTAGGGCTTGCACATTCTCTAATACATAATGGGTAGAGGCGCTACTCAATGAGGGGCTTGTTTTGATCAATCACACATCAATTTCAATTGATTTTTCAATATCTTTGAAATTTGCAAATTTCATTTCCTCTTTCATCCATTGGATTTTTTTATTTTCACGTTCATTCAAGAATTCATAAGAGGCATATTGATTTCAAAATGTTTTCTAAATTTTGTTTTATATTTTTCACTCAATTATGGATTCTTCTAGTTCAATTATTTAGTGTGAATGCAAGTGTGATCCAATTGGAAGAAGCAAGCTGGGCTCATGAATTGATAGTAGTCAATTTCTCATTTGTATGGCAGCCTTAGAGCCATTAGTGTTGGGCTGGTACCAAGTTGTGGTCTAAAATCAACCCAATTCTCAGCCAATTCTCACGTAAAGAACCAATTAGGTATCATTCAAGGTGATACCCAAGATGATACCCAAATTTTAAGGTATGTAACCTAAGATAGATGATTCACAAAAAATCTCATTTTCATTTCAAATTCAAATTTTGATACCCATGTAGGTTATATAAACAACCCCTAGGTCCAATTCATAGGAGTCTAGGAGTAGGGAGTCTAGGGTTAGTTAAGGTTTAGAGTTAAGGGTGGAGGTGGGGTTTAGGTATAGTGCAGAGGTTGTGTTTAGGTTTAGGGTGCAAGTTGGAGGTGCCACTTTTCCCATGTGGGAAGTAGAATTATAATCCAATTACTTTTTTTTTATGCTCATCATGTTTTTGAAAATGTTCATTGTGTTTTTGAAACTTATCATGTTATTGTTAGTTGCAACTGTTCATCATGTTGTTGTCGGTTCTCATCCTATTCATTGACGAACAACTAAGGTATCAGCATTATTGTTGGTGATCGTTGTGTTGTTGTTGATTGCCAATGCTCATTGTGTTGTTAATGTTGATCATGTTGCTACAAGTGTTCATCATGTTTGTTTACTCTTTCAGGTACGTACTACGATTGTCGTTCATTGTGTTGTTATTGATGTTCATCATGTTATTTTCCCTTGTTTGTGCTTGATATTACCCTACCCTTGCATTGTCATGCAAGTTGGAGTTTCATTGAAGGCGGAAGGTTAATAGTTACAAGGCTTCTACAAAAACTTTTGTGCTTTAGGTATGTTCATTTTTTTCTCAAAATTATGTGAATTTTATTCATTTTTTTCCCTCTTATATTGAATATTGAAAATATGTGTTGATAATACTGAATTTTTTTTGTAGGAATAATTTCCAAATTGGAAACACTATTTACAACCTTACTTTTTACCTTTTACTGTTAAAGGACATTTTGAAACAATTTTGCACTTGATCATTTTACTTGCATGATGTCTTTTGTGAAGATTGGTCGATTTATGAATAATTTTGTGTGCATTTTCACATTTTACAAAATTGGAAATAATGTGATTGTTTAGTTTTTCAACCTTGGTTTGTTAACACATCCTGAAAATAAAACAAAAATCTCTAGATGAAGGATGTGTTTGTGAATGAAAGTGAAAGAAGATTAAAATAAAAAATTAAAGGTGAAAGGTGTGAAGAAATTTCAAATTTTCAATCAAAAAATGATAATACAATGCAATTAATTATGAAGAAATTGTGTGAAAAAGGTTAACGTGGAGACCCTAGGCATAAATTCTCCAACTTGGGCATTTTTTTGTGTTAATGATGAAACATTAATTGATGTTAAGGTGCCCTGGTCATGTGTTGTATGTTGTGTAACAATAGACTAGTAGGTCATGCAATATTGGGGCCAAAAAAAAGTTGAAGAAAGGTTTTGTTTCATATTTCAAAAGAAATGGAAGAAAAAAACATGTGGATGTAAACCATGGACTAATTGTTAAAAAATTTGAAGAAGAAGTGAACAATAGTTTTTAAAGTCCATTGGAAAAATAACTTGCAAAGAAAAGGCCTATAATGATTATAAGTGCAATTTCCAACTTTTTTAGGGCCATGGATCCTTATAAAAAGGATAATGTGCACCATAAAGATTTGTGAAAATCAAAATATAAAGCCCAAACATCAAAGTGAAACCAAAATTAAATGCAACACATTTTGGAGGTGTAGACTAAATGCACATGTCATGAAAGTGCCCAAGTTGGCCCCTCCATAGTGTGTTTTCACCCATTTATCAAAAACCATTTGCCCATTCAATTTGTTGAGAATATGTGATTGAAGTGTTTGTTAATGTAATTATGATCTTATGTTGTTTTCCCTTTCAAAAAAACCTTCAATTAAAAAATGTTATGAGACTTGGTTGAAAAGAGAAGACAAATGTTTTATCAATATTAGCATAATGTGTTTTTGCTACTACAAGTCTTGATTTGTGAATGTCCAAAGGGGCACATGAATTTTTTACATTGGTTGTGAATTTCTTGGGAGAAAATTAGGTGTTTAAACACATTACAATTGGCTTATTTGAAGCATATGAAACATTAAAGCAAACATTGATAAGAATTTTATATGACCTTTTAGAGCAATATGGTCTGACCAAAAAGATCCTTGCTTATGTTCAAAATGAAGGTGCAAATATGAAGACCATGACCATTGCCTTGAAGTCAATAGTAAGTTATGAAGCTTTGGGCGTGATTGAAAGTTTTTAAGGGACTTGCTTTGACATGCCTTCTTTAACACTTGTCAACATGCAATTGATGAACAAATAGTCTTTAAGGGCTTGAAATATGTTTCCATTAAATCTACCTAGGCATATTTGTAGAAATGTATTACATGGCCTAAAAAATCAAGGAAAGGAAAACATGAATGGATGAAGCACTAGTACATATCTTGTCTTTTAATTTATCTTTATGATTAGATTTTAGTTAGATTGGGCCCCAAACAACTTGATTATATAGTTAAAAATGACCAATTGTTTACAACAAGCATAAAGTTGCACATTAGTCATTTCGGACATGACAATCAAGACTAATAATTTCAGCGTGTCATGTTAGTTTTACTAGATGGTTAAGGTGTGCTAGTTTATGTGTGTTGTGTCTGTTTTGACTAAAATGCGTAACAATTATCACTAACACGGGCTAATGTGGATAATCTATATTGGCTATGATGTGTCCAAGTGTCACGTCCCTTTTGCCTAAATGCTCTAGTATTAAACTAGATGACATGGAAAGACATGTGTAATGTCTCATTTGAATAAAAATACTAGTAATGTTGAATGATGTGGAAGGACATATGGTATGTTTTTTTAAACTAAATGTACTAGTGTTGTTTGATGATGTGGAAGGGCAAGTGTGATGTCCAACTTGTTAGTAACGTGTATTTACTTTCATGTTTGTTATGTTAGGTTGTAGGTTGTCTTTTTTGACTATCCAAAATCTATACACATTGCATGCATCTAACAACTTGGATCAACTTAAACCTTGATACTTTTAAGTTACCAATTTATGCAATGGCATTTAATTCTTGTACGATATGTACATATCTTGAGTGGGTGAAGGGTATGTGTGGAATTTGCACAGAATGTACTAGGTAAAAGCATGTTACCAATGGATTTTTTTGGAGGTCCTAGTGGTAGTTTTTTCTGAATGAGTCAAGTATTGTTACATTGTATGCAAATATATTTGAAAAACTTGGCAAAAGTGAAATGAAAAATTGAAACCTACATTCTAACCTTTCAAACCCAAAAAAAATTACCAAAAAGATTAATGTTCAATCCAAGGTGGACTTTACAAAGGACAGTACATCCAATATCCCCAATTCAATCTACTCCAAAAAAACTATCATTATGGATTTTTTTCTTTTAGTGGAGTTGGAAATTAAGGGGTGCAATCATAGTAACATGTACCACAACAAATGTAACCAATGTTTGATGTTCCATGTTATTGAAAATGTAATTTAATTTTGTGTTGAAATTGTAGGATTTAATTATATGATAACATTCATAATATATCACGAGAACTTATGAATAAATTTGAAATTAATCAAATGAATAAAATATATAAAAAACACTATAACAAATGTTTTTAAACAATAAAAAGACATGTTTAATAACTTGAATTTTTTTCTAAATGACATATTTTGACAAATTTTTAATGCAAACCTTAATCAAAATAATATTTAAAAATATCATGATTTTTAAAGATTTTTTCTAAAAAAATTTGTGAAATATTTCAAGAATAAATCAATCCAAAAAGTAGTCCCAAAAGGGTGGGTATGGTTCATGTTATCCCATTTACACCCTAAACCTACAACTTTTTACCACCATACATTGAAGTACCATAACACTTAAGATGAAAAAATCAAGCAAAAAAATTTTCTCCATATTTTAAGATTTAAAATGAAAATTTCAAATTTGTAAAGTCCATTTCAATATCTAAATTGACTTTTCCAAGGTCCATATTTTTTAAGATTAAAAATAATAATAATTATGGTGATATGAATTTGGAAATGGAAAAAAATGTGAACTTCAACACCATTTAAATGTCTTTTTTTTAAAATGAACTTTAAAAATGGATTTTGAGCTAACAATTTTGGTCCAATGTTGTGTGTTTTTACCCTACCCACCACGCTTACACGACACATGCAAACCATATAAGATCTTAATGAATAACATAAAAACAAAACTCTTACACCTAACACAAAGCAAACATAACATAGGTACAATCATAGATGCAAAATTCATGCTGAAACAAAATCTTCAATTAGATATTTGAAGGTAAATATAAAAGGGACTACAACAAAAATTGATTATACATTTTCAAATGTGTGAAGTTGTTTTGTTCCAAGGGCACAGTATCATGTATCCAATTGCATCAATGATAGCTAGGAAAGGAAAATCATGGTCATCATTTGGATATTTTGGCCAACATGCATTAGGCACTACACCATCACTCACAACAACAAATAAGTAGTTTGTTGTCATGGGTACATTATGATGAACTACTCCCATGCCTCCAAACTTCACAAAATGTCCAAACGCACATGCCTTGCCTCCAACTTCAATCATGAAGATGGTCAATTCCTTCAACTCATACTACAAAACCAAAAAAAAAAACTTAAATTAATTTTGGACAAAGCTCCAATATAAAATGTTGCATGAACAATATTTTAAAAAATTTTAACCCAAACATTGACCCAACCTAAATCACTATCATAATATGACATTATCAATTAGTACACTAGAAGAGAAGATGTCCAATGCAACCAAGGAAAAAAATGACTACAAGTCTTTAATAATTATATCAATCACTATAATCATCTAATATCACATCATTTCATACGTGTAGTTGGTAATAGTCATAATGTAGTCATTCATATGAGTAATGGATGAAAATAATATGATATAAAATATTTCATTCTATTTTTATCCACCATTTTTCATCTATTCAAGTTTAAATTGGAGCTTTGGAAAAGCATAAGCTGACAAGTGTGATTTTGACAATGGACTAGGTGGCCCAAACAGTTGTTACTTCAAGAACCCAATCCAAAATCATTTTTAATGTTAGTTGTTTTCACCTTGCACCAAGTTTGGCCATTATATTTTGATCCATTCCCTGCATTTGACCATAATGCCCTATTGGTTGATGCAAGGGCAGAAGCTCAAACATAATGTCATTATTAAAATTTACCAAATGGCAAGGAACATTTTATATGTTCATGGTGTTGTAGTTTAGAGTCTTCAATTCATTTGATGTATTTGGGGTGAGAACTATTTTGAGGCAATCGATGACACTAAACATGGTTCTTCCGAGCTTCGGTACACATTGGGAGATGGAAACCCAAGACGCCAATGGAACATTAGAGTCAAAATAATTGACTTTTGAAAAAAAAGAAAATTTTCCATCCACATCAAATGAATTACACATATCAATGAATGTTGATTTTAATAAAGGGAGATTGATTGTAGCCTCATTGAGTTCCTTATTAACATCAATAACAAGAAGGGTTTTGTTTGTAATGGATGGTGCAATCCTTAATGTGATAGTGGTGTCCTATGAATTTCCAAGCAATTAGATCCTTATAATTCTATACCTACCTATAGTGACCAACCAATGTAATCCTTGTCTTTCAAAGAAAGGAACTTGGTAAATCTCATTTGTGATATTGTCGTTAACATCACAAGCAAATTCCACAAAAACATGAATGGAACCATGAAAAAACCCAAACATTGCAAACAAACATTTTTCCATAACCTAATTTCCTAATATGTTGACCAAAATGGTGAGGTCAAATTTCCTTTCAATGTGAAACGTTGTCATCAAGAAGATTTTATAAACATAGAATTATTATTTGAAGAAAACCATGCCTTAGCAATTGGGAACCTCGAATGTTATTATCAACACCCTATGCAATGGACAATGTTATATAGTCCAAGATTCTAGAGCATGCATGTTTAAACAAAACAAGACATAGGATTATTTTGAGTAATTTTTTTGTGATTTTGTGGTGAAAATTACATATGACAAAAGTGGTGAGCATAATTGAATTATACAAATAGAAGAGATTGCAAATTCATTTGCTTGAAAATTAATTAGTGAATGGCAACTCACAATTAAATAAATGGTTAATTTTATGGGAGCACAAATGGGAGGAAAGTATTACCTAAAAAAATGCAACATGACATTAAAATGAGTTGAAAAGGTATAGTTAAACAAGTTGAATAGAAATTTGTCACAACTTTGGGTGGAATGGCTACAATATACATATCACCTCCCCACAAAAAAATACACAAAACTATCAAATGCAATTTGATAAAGAGTCAACATTGACATAGAGTATGTTCATAATATTTTCACATTAAATTGTGAACACCATGCTTGAAAAATGTGTTTGGTAGCATTGTGTGATGAGAGAAAAATCCTTGTAGGCATGATATTTGATGGGCATGATATTTGACAAGTAGTGATTAATATTGTAATGTGGAACAATGAGGTCTATACCAATGTTTGGGTAACCAAGAATAGCATTCTTTTGAAACATATTATAATATTATTCCAAGCATTGAATGAATTTGAAGGGACAATGTCCCCAAGATTCATTCAAGTGTAAGAAAATGTTCCCTTTACATTGAAAGACTAACTTCTTAAAGAAATAGAATGGAAATAGATAAATTTAATATTTAATTATTTGGGAGTGGGGAGAGATCCATATCACCACATTATAGAACATATTCTCTAACTTGACTATTTTTTTCTCATAGCCTATAAAAGACAATAGGTTTAAACATGTGTATCAAAAATATGAACAACAAAAATTGCAAAGTGTACAACTAAAATGTGCAAGTTATCAGATTATGATTTGCAAGTCATGATGACTTTGAAGTCATCAAGTTTAGAAAACTAGTGGAAAACAACTAAAGTCATCATATTTGGACATCTTATAGTTACCATTGTAGCCAAATTTAACCAAATCCTCTTGTGGATCACAATGCACAATGTATATATTATTCAAAAAAGTATGACCATTGTAATGGAATTCAATGTCCTAGCAATAAAAAAATGGAAGGGAAAATGATAACTTATGGGCCCAAAGGAGAGAGAAGTCCAAGTTTTGGAATCTATGAAGTTTTTTTTTTCATGACTTTCGAGATTAGGACTCCTACAAGGTGCTTTTGGTTCCTTCTTTCTCTCAAGCAAGTTTGATAATTGGGGAGCTCCATCGCCTCCTAGGTTGTTGTTTTTTTGTTATTACAAAGGCCAATTTGGCTCCCACCCTTCGAAACTATGAATGGTGTTTTGTTGTTTGAAAGGAAATGAACCTTCCCAAGAGCCACCAAGTGGGATCATTCAAATTCCATTGCCATTATGAAGCTTGGAGAAGAAAATTTGGGAGCTTATGTCATTTTTTTATTTCATTGAATTTGTTTGTAACTTCTTTACAATTTTTGAACTTATGTTACTTCTCTAGATCATTGAGATTTCTTGACAAATATGTTTAATATATGTTTTTTGTAGGGTATGGAGACTCCAAGTGCTCATAATTTGTAAAAAAAGGTGAGACACATCCCATGTGGATCTTAGTAAATTTTGGTTTGCATCTTTTTATGTGGCAATTCCATTTTATTCAAAACTTACATTATGTGAGGTCTATTTTAAATGTTCCATATTTCCAACAACATATGTCTTTTTAACAAGATATTTTATAGAGATCTTATGTAAATAAAAGACCTTGGGGAAGACCCACATCCCATTGAGTTTCAAGAAGAAATAAGGTTTCTAAAAGTTTTTTGTACAATTGATAGGGTTCTTGAAAGTGGTCAAAACTAAAATTATCTTGTTGTGGAACTATCATGAAAAAGATACATATGAAAAGTTTGATACGACTTCTAGGGTCTTGGGCTATACAAAAGAAGTAAACATCTTGGAACATATGCTACATTCAATAATGATGTCCTTTATGCATTTTGTTTTTTTCCTACTTTTGATGATATACTTCCATGTTTCTTATATGGCCATATGTTTTGGTTTAGGGTGATTTTCAATAGGGCATGTAGATGGACACCAATTTTGTGGGGGATGTCATGTCTTTAGACACTCCTCAACAAGGTGACACAAATACATCAACACATCAATAGGTGAAACAAAATCAAGATAATAAATTATCTATCAAATCAAAATGAAATACCTTAAACTATTATCTATCATTATAGGTTATTCCATTTTAGACTATCCTAGGTTATTATACCTTAAGTTATTATTGGTTTATATATTTTAGGCTATTCTAAATTATTATAGGTTATATCCTAAACTATTATAACTTAAACAACCAAAGGTTACATAATTTATAATAACCCATGGGGTCAAAATGTGCTCAAAGGAGCCATAGGCATTACTTTACAAAAGTAGACGAGTTTCTTTGTTGCATTCATGAAAATTCGAAACCTAAAATGTCACAAGCCTTAATTGTGTGATTTCAAAGGCAAGATGAAACCCATCATTATCTATTCACTAGAAGGTTACATTGTGTCTAACCTAATGCTCATCGTTTTTCACACTGTTTTTGTGAACATTCCTTCCAACGTTCTTTGTGAACACTCTTTCTAGTGCTCTACATGAGTTCATTCTTTCCAAGGTCGCAAGCTTTTGATCTTGATTACAACATTAGGTGCATATTTTTTGAGCTTGATCTTCATAGTAAGGTTTGTGTTGGTTGTGAATAGTTTAATTTTTTAGCTACAAATCGTTCAATGGAAATGTTCGGTGGAAAAACAGTCAGAGATGAAAGTTTGAAGATTCTCCATAGCAATATACATCTACAATATCTAAAGAGTTAAAACATGCATTTCTTTGCTCCTTCGTTGGTCTTTTCCTATGGACTATCAATGTTAACCTTTGTTTGTAATTACATTTAGCTTAATGTTGAAAATATTTTTTTTTGCAAATTCATGTGGGGAAGAATGATGTTGCATATATGTTTATGTGATTCGAACTCTTAGAATTGTACAAGGAAAAATTAGGGGAGAAGAATTATTGTCAAACTTGAAATGCTCACAACATTTTTTAGTAGTTGCTTAGTGTTGGGATTCAAGAATAGTCGATATTGAAGGCATCATTAGGTGATGTCTCTTCTCATAAGATTGGGGTGATATGTCATGGAGAAGTTCTAAGCCCATCATTAGAAAAGGTTGGTTGACCTAATGTGCCTTGCCAATTTTCTTGAATATTTTGTATCAGAAGGTGGTAATTATTTTTATAAAGCTTCAAAACATGTAAAGATAACTTCATTGACATCATATCTAGTAATAATGTTCTTTCCTTGCATTTCATAATAAAACTGAATTAATTTTTTATTGCAAGTGCTGACAAATTTTTTGCAATACTATTTCCAAACACCAGAAAGTGAGTAAGAGAGCTATTGATTGCATTTTAGTTATAATGATTTTTAAACGGATAACAAGGTAACTCATAAAATAACTATGCCCCATGCCTAGAATTGTCAATTTTTTTCAAATGTTTTTTTTACATTAAAAAAATGTAGCAACTATGTGGAAGGACTTGAGTGATTTTTATAAATGCTACAATGTGTTTATGCACTAGAAGAAAAAGGCCAATATGTGACCAACACATTTACAACTACTTGTGATTATTTGGTTTTTGCAACAAAAATTTTGCCCTTTGTGAGTAGTGTGACATCATGTTAACTTCGACTAAATCACTAATGATTAGCTTGCAACTAGTCTATGATTAAATTGGTTTACATCTATATATGAGTTGGATTTATCATTCAAGAATAACCATCTAAAGTCCCATTAACCACTAGCGAAGTTGTGTTTAATTGCAATCAACATATGTCTATATACATTAATTATAATAATAATTTGATTTATGATTAAACTTAATATTCATAATATTTTTATTGTAATTAAAGTCATTAATATGAATATTGTAATTATACTAATTTCATTACATTAAATTACTGATAATTTCAAATAAATTAAAAATATTCCAACATAGATTATTATACTAAATGTTTTTATATTTTAAATAACAATAAAATTACTATAATTATTATAAAATTATTATATCATAATAATTAATTTAATTATACATTAATTATAATAAAAAGATAATTTATAATTCATTTTAATAATTCATATTTTTAAATTAAAATATTTAAAAAATTAAAATATTTCCACTATAATTAAATGAGCTAATTTAATTTTTATAATTGTAAGAATTACATTCCAATATACTAGAATATCTAATTATGTACTTAAAATATATAATTGTTATTATGTCATAAAATTTTAGAATAATTTTACTGCAAATTTAAAATAACTATAATATATTATTTTATTTATGATTTATTACTACTTATGTAGAATGAATAAATAATATTACAACATAAATTTTCACACTAATTAATATGATAGTTCCCAATAATAAATATTGTATTTACAACACTTATGTTTTAATAACAATAAAAATAATTTGTATCTTAATTGAGAAGTTAATATTTTTATTTCATAATTTTATAATAGTATTAAAAATAATGAGCATAGTTGTTGTAATTATTGTATTTAAAAACAAAGATACACCAAAAAAATTGTATGTATTACTCATTACTTACTTATTCACAATAAATTTTTAATATAAAAACATAAAAACATTTATTAATAATAATTATTCTATAGTGACATAAAATCATTATAATTCCTTAATTTATTTGTAAGTTAGAATTACAATACTTGAATGATTAATTTATAATTAAACATGATTATTATAATATATAAATTTTAAATTTTAAATTTAGTTCTTATTTAAGTTTCTAGAATAATCATAATTTAATTAAAATAATTAATGTTATGAACATATCTACATGGATTTTAATATAATACACTAAAATATCTATTTCTTGTAACTATTGTTCATAACATATCATTTTTATGAATAATTATAAATGATTATATTTATTAATTATAAGTTACACTAAATCATTATTGTTACATCATAAGTTTTATATTATATAAATATATTCTTATAGTAAAATAAATCAATTACTGTAATTAATGTTACATTACTTGAAAATCATTGTAATTATTTCAACTACGAATTAATTACATTAATTTCATAATTTTTTCCTAACTGAACATAATTATTCACAATCTATAATTTATAACTTTAAATCTGAATTAAAATTTTGGAAAATTTATAATGTAGTTTAAATAATTATTTTAATGATTATAATTGCAGAAATTATTAGACAATAAGTTTTTAAATAAAAATCTGTAATTACTTGTCTATGATAAATATTTTATAATAATATCACAGTAATTAAAAATATTAATATATGTTCAGCAGATTATTGTATTTATAATTACTAATTACCAATGGAATTTTTTTTATTGTACTGATAATAATTTTTACAATAATGAATGTAATTATATAATAATTACAGTAATTCGTTTAATGTTACTTTAAAAATAAATAATTTTTGTTGGAATTTATTTTTTAATAACAATTATTAGTTCATTCTTTTTAATTTGAAAATAAATATTTATAATATTCATTTAAAATTATAATAATTAAATTATTTTTACATCAATTATATTATCTATAATTCATATATATATATATATATATATATATATATATATATATATATATATATATATATATATATATAT
>Ga0116231_10000219_pt1 | contig 85918 bp, 70 predicted proteins | sample S1TSphgellanicum_2_FD_89695 | JGI IMG/M metagenome (GOLD analysis project Ga0116231, IMG submission 89695) | Host-associated microbial communities from peat moss isolated from Minnesota, USA - S1T2_Fd - Sphagnum magellanicum MG | ecosystem: Host-associated > Plants > Peat moss > Unclassified... | reverse complement strand
TCCCCCAAGTCCGGGCCGTGGTGAATCTTGTGTGTCCGTGTTGCCCGTGGCTCGTCCTAGCACCAAGGGTGCTCCAACTTTGCACTAACCACTTTGTGTGGGTTGTGTGCAGGCCCATGTGAGTGAATGAAGCTTGTCAACTCTTCCTAGTCCCATCCTGGAGCTCCAATACGCCCCTCTACCCCTCAAAGTGTTGTGAGCTAGGGAGCGTGCTCCGACTCCTCCTTTTCCGCTGCTTTCTACTTGGGCTCACATTTGAGCCCTTTAAGGAGTTGGGAGTGCGTCATATTAAACATCTACATGTGCATGTTTTTTTTTTTTGGCATCTTTGATATTCAACAACCTATGATTTTCCCACTAACCTAGTTTTAGCATGTGACAAACACCAACTTGCAACATGTTAGAGATTTTTTTTGAAATATTGTTATTCTCAATGTATTCTTCAAGTTCCCATGTGTTTCTCAAATTGTCCCCAATAGCACCACACTTTATCCCATATCCTTTGGCCATGCCAAAGCTCTACTCCTATGACCTATGTAGTTAGGCTAAAGAGAAAGATGACAATTATTTACATATATATATATATATATATAAGAGTGTTGAAAGTTTGATCACAATTTTTGATGGTATGGGTTATGATATCCATTTAAATAATATTGGGATAATAGAGTTATCCATAAAGTAAATAAGACAAACACAACACCAGAACCCTGAGTTTGGTCATACACAGGGTGAGATTCTAAAAAAAAACCTAAAAAAAAGTACATTAGCATTCAAGGGGGGGGTGAAATTCAGAAAGCCATCAATTTGGTGGTAAAAGGAGTTTCATCCTGTCTTTCCTTTTTCCTGAGTGCCTCCACTGCTGCTACATATATTTTCACTGCTCTTACTTGTACAACTACTATAAGTAGTCTTGAACCTTGTGCATTAAATGCTAAATTGCGACATTTCATACTAAGATTTAATAAAATGTCCTATTTTACTTTGCAGATACCACTGAAAGAGGGGATAGTGGGTGAAAGGAGGCCCAAAGAGAGGGTGAAGACAGGGTTACTTTACGGATAATTCTATTAATATACATGGTTTGTGGTGTTGGGGGGGGGGGGCTTGAGCCAATCACGAATTACTGCATCAAGCACGTGGACACCCATTTCTTTATAGTAGTAGACTAGTGTGAACCCTGTGCATAATGCATAGGTGTGTTATTTCAACAATGTTTTTGATTTTTTTTTAAAACTTTTATTTTCAAACAATTGTCTGTGACTCGAGCGTTGTTATCGGGAGATGGGCTGATTGCTTCCGGGGCCCTGTCTGGTCCGATCTAAGGTAGGGTGGTAGGTACCTAGGATGATCCCGTCGTTTTAGCAGGCTCTGTGACCGAGGCTAGTAGGTACCTACTACCTACTTTACAAATAACGACACGATGAAATCACTGTCCATCCGAAGTCACTATCAGTTGGATATAGCCCTGTCACTGACTAACAAATAGACTTGCTAAATTAATATATTAGATAAGAACTAACTTAAAGGATTTTGGCCCCTAGGTAATAAATAATAGGTCTATTTTTATATGAAGATGTTTGAAAGATGATATTTTGAACTTGTGTTGAAACTTGAGATTAGTTATTATAGAGTTATAATAATATCTTGAAGGATTTTGGGTTTCTTTTAGAGGATTTTTTTGAAGATTATATTTTGGCATGGTGAAATATTTGAGTTTTCCATAATTCCTCTTTTGCCTTAAGATAGTTTTTCAATATAAATTGCAAGGCCACCGTTTGACCCACCCCTTGTTTGTCATGCTGAGATCTCTCAAAAGGTGAATTTTTTTTGGGGGGCAAAATTTTGTCCCTTGGTGTAGAAAAAAACAAAAAAAACAAAAAAAAGTTGTGACTTATACAAAGGAATTTTTGGGGGGGAAAAAAACCCCATATTTGTCACATTTTGAGGAAAAAAAGGTTGAAATCACTGTATTTACGCTAAAGGCTCTTGCATGTCACCCCCGCTGCCATGCTCTTAGTACCATTGGAAACTCTCAATTATTTAATATAATGTCTGATAATATTTAGACTTATGGTGCAAGAGCTATTGAATATTGAATAAAATTTGCATTGAAAATTCAATAAAAATCAAAACAAAAAAATTTAAAAGAAAGTTCGAGAAATTCTTGGTAATGCTAGAAAGCCCTCAACAAGTGAGATTTCTTGAAGGTGATTTCAGAATTTTTTAGACCTAAGTTAAGAGAGATATTGAATTTTGAGTCATTTTTGTCATAGGCAATTTATTTACAATTTAAAATATTCTTTTTCCTGTATTTGGGCTCTATTGTCAAGCCTGTGTTCACTAAAACCCTGTGGTAGAGGAAAAAGCTTTGGATTAATCCAAGGTTATATAATATAATATAATTAATAATTTCTTCAGAACATCCAAATAGTATTTATACCTATGATTTATGATTTCTCAAAGGTAAATTTTCACAAAATGAAAAAAAAAAAAAAAATCAAATTAAAATACATAATATATATTATAACCTTCTATATCCAACTCTAGCCCTCACCCTTTGTGCCCAAAGTCTGTTTCTGACCCAGGGGTTTATACCATGTTCCTTTGTGATCATCTTGCCCTGTGCTTGCCATCGTCGAACTGTGCATTTTTGGAGGACTTAAATGTCTCCAAAAATGCTTTGACATCCGCCATCTCTGCCTTCCACCGTGCCTTATCCCACCTATGCTCAGCAGCCAGGATCTCAATGACATGAGGTAAGGCTCTGTTGGCCACATCGGTGTCAAGAAAAGCAAGCCTTGCTCTCCTTGCAATGGAATCAACAGCTGACTCACAATACTCATTGCGGGCACAATATGCAACCTCTGCCTCCAGGTATGGGTATCCATGTGCCAGCCTCTTGCCCAGCCCTTCCATCTGCAACAGCACTCAGAGGTCACTCCCACAAGCTCATGACTAGAGAACACATATGCAGTTACCTCATAAACCTCATGGTTGCTTAGTCCTCATACGTAAATTCACCACATTTTAGTGAAAAGAGTCACAGTTGTGGAATAGCAAGTTGATCATCTTCTGGTGCATTGCTCACTGTCCAAAACATGTCATTGTAATAGAGAGAGAAACAACCACCAATAGCAGATTTGTTGACCACTAAACATGACAATGCTCAATACGACACAAAAAAAAGTGCCCAAGGCTTCTAATGCAATGCATCTACATGGTAAACATCCTGATGATGTGTTTGTTTCTGTCCATGAAGCCAGCCAGGCCTGATACAAACACACCTGGGCAATGAGTGCCACACGTGGTGCAAGCCCACCATAAGTCTGGACTAAGTGTTTTGCAGCCGCTGTGTCCATAGGTCCAGGGAGAATCTTGCCACCGTATGCTCTCTTCATTCATACATAATTTTGGGCCAGTGAAGTAAAAGGAAGAAGGGTTCCAACCATTTGCACCAATTAATGGCAACGCCTGCAGTCAAAAATATGAACTCTTCAACAAGGATACTCCTTCATAAGAAGATTAATTGCAACTTGATCACTAATACATAAGACACATAAAATGCTGGATAAGTGGTGGATCCATTTGAATCTTTCTTAAGAACAAGATTGAGACCTATCAGCTGTTACAGCCTACCTATCCTATCTACTCTAAAGAGGAGAGGGAGACAAAAAGGACCTGCGTTATACAACCATTGGTTGGCTGCAGTGAGCCACTCTTGATAGCAACATTGACAGCATCCTCTGCCATACTGACACCAATTTTCACACTTGTCAGACTACTAAATGTGTCCTGACATTCCCACATCATTTCCTTGTGATTTGGCTCCTCCTAGAACTGAGCCCACTGCTTTTCCCTAATTGCTCCTCCCTAAACAACAAAAACTACACATTTGCAGCTCCCTGTTGCACTAGCATTAACATTGACCTATTCTTCTGCATCTCCTTGGGAACACTGACCTTCTATATGTGGTCCACTTGCCACCAGTAACAGTGACTAAACCATCCAAATCAAGGCATACAACATGGTCCCTACTTATTGATGCTGTGTCTGTACCCTGCACATTAGGGTTAGTGGCCAAATGCCTTTTCCCACTCCAAGATGACATTACATCAGATCGTCCGACCTGCAAAAGAGGTGCCAAATTTGTCATGCACCTTGTCAGGATGACCAAACAACAATGTTGACAACAAATATTGGCCCATATCCTAGAATCCCTATCTCCAGGGAAATTCATTGTGCCCTATCAATTCAGCCATGAATATGAGGCTTTCCTCTATGCAGTAAAAACCTTGACAGAGAATTCTCTGCAAGGCATGCTTCTAGTGTAGATGATTGTACAGCCAATAAATTTTTAGTGCTTTGACTGGGAATAACCTTACCTTAACAACAAGATAATCACTGATGGCATCTAGAATAAACTTAATTTCCTCCTCATGTGCTTCTGGACGCATGGTGAGAGTTGTGGCAGAGTCTGTGCTCCCAGCTACTGTGCGTCCAAGCCATGGTAGCATAAAAACCACACGTCCATCTTTAGTCTTGGGAACAACGAGACCCATGTGATCAGGTGAGGAGTAATCAGGAAGCACAATATGGACCCTGCTGGAGGGAGAGATCATTTGTGATGCAGATTTGTCTGCCATCTTTCGAACCTCATCACAGAAAGGGCCCAGGGCATTAATAACCACCGCCGCATGGACATCAAACTCATTTCCTGTCAACTTGTTACGGATGTGAGCACCTACAGAAGAATAGAGAGGTCAATTACACATCTTCCCATGTTAACAAAGAGCTTGACAGAGTGACCTGTAAGGGACCTTGGACCTACCAGTAGACTAGCCAGCTCCAAAGATTGCACCAGATTAAAAGTAGCTCCTTTGAGCACTGTCTCTGAGATGGATAGTCCTTGTCTTTTGTAATAATGAGAGGGCATTGTGATGGAAATAAGGGATGTGCACAGAATGTTCCTACAAGCTGGGAGGAGCACCTTCCTCATTAGAACTTGTTGCACTGCATCTGACAACTGTGTATGCACTAGATCAGGGGTCACAACAATACCTGTAACATTGCCTGTAACCTCATCCTTCTTCAAAGAAATGGCTTCAGCATGGTTAAGCACCACAGCTCCTACCAATGCAGCTGTGCATGCAATCGCCACATTCAATTGGGAATCATTCATCTGACCATCATAATACACCACTGCTCCCTTCAGTGTTTTCTAAAGTGCATTCTGCTGCGCCAATGTTGGAAAAGTCTCCATTGCTTCCTTCTTCGAAAAATAGCGTGACATATAAAGCATGTGGCTCCCAGCGACCAGGTCATACAGCTTGAGACCTGCCCAATAATACGGAATCTCCCACCTGCATAGGTTGTAATAAATCTCAAGTCCCTACAAACAGCTCACACACTCAAAAGGAAATATTGAGCAATGTTGGTCAATATACGTAGTAGCCCTTCTATGCACGCAGGAAGTGGGTGATGAAAAGCAGGTGCGTACCATTCGTAACAAGGTATCATAGTGGGCAGAGCATTGCAAAGGTGGGGGGCATTCATGAATCTTGTGTAAGCCTGTCAGGCACCCTCCAGCCCACAGACGTCATGTGATCAGTTATAACCGAGATTTCCCCACTTCTGTCCCGCGAGAAAGGGTTGGCACTGCTGTTGCTGCTGTGCGCAGCAGCGGTGAGACTAAGCGCGGCGGCCGCAGCACCCACCATGGCGGTCTGATACGCCAATCGCCGTATCTTGTTGATTCCCACCATCTCCTGGCCCCCGCCGGTCGCTTCTTGCTCCGAGGGGGCAGTTTCCTCTTTCAAGCTCCTCTTCCTTCCACGGCCCAATTCGCGACTTGTTCCACCTCGCAGAATCAAACAGAAAGGCTGCGTCAGGAGGGTGAGGGCTGGAAGCCAGATCGAAGATGGACAAGGATGAGCAAGTCGGAGCTTCTTCAGCTGCGATATTTCATCCACATGGCTCTCCCCCCCCTTTCCCCAAACACAGTATGCATCCAATTTGCCCACATGCTACAAGGTATTCATCCACTTGTCCCACGTACTACAAGGTATTCATCCATTTGGCCCCAATATTAGAAGTTATTCATCTACTTGGCCCAAATGCTACAAGTTAATCATCCACTTGACCCAAAGCTACAAGCTATTCATCCACTTGGGGTCGAATGTGCAAAGCATTCCTCAACTGGGCTCAAATGTACAAGGAAATTCATTCAGCTTTTGGTCCCAAATGTTACAAGTTATGGCATCTTTCCATTAGGCTGTTGTGATCAGAGATTTGATGATCATGTGATCAGAGCAGCTTTTTTCCATTATGTTTTCTAACTACCTACTTTACTACCTGTGCTCATCACAATCATCTCAGGGCTCTACAAGTCAAGCATTGATCAATTGCAAAGCTCAGCTCTGAGAGCTCTGAGAGCTCTGAGTCAAACTCTGATTCATCATGAAAACATGACATGTCCTTTTTTTTTTCCTGAAAACATGGGTTCCCAGAGCTCTTAAAATGATTAACATCATCTTTTCAACACACACTTGCAACCCCCCTGAGTCTCTGTGGTTCTGGTTGTCATGGGTTGTTGGTGGTCCCCTGGCTATCATCTCAAAAGTGATTTAGCCAAATTTAACCCACATGTACTTAATATGGAAGTAGGAAAAAATCAAAATCTTTCTTATATTTTTGGCTACCTACTAAAACTAATAATAAAAATTCTGGTGATTGGTAGAATTTTTTTTTCAAAATCTGGAGAATTTAGGCCATTTGCAACTTCCCACTAAATTATTCCAACTTCTAAAGAGAGATGAAGAAACATGTGTTGCAACAAGCACTAGACAAGTTTGCTTTTTGGGTTTCAGTTGGTGGGCAAAGGAGGCAATCTTTTGGATTGGATCCAAAGTATTTACATTAGAGCATCTCCAATGGTGGACTTGTAAATAGGCAACATGTGAGTAATGTATAGGCCCAAATGTTGGGCCTTGTATTCCGGTTAGTGAATTAACAATTTTGAACCCCCAACAATCAATATGTCATTGTGCTTAGCAAAATCAAATCCAATGTTGTCATTGTCCTTTCAAGAAACTTGTACACACAAATTAGCTTGGTGGTTCTTTACAAAGGCTTATGCACCATGAGGCATGAAAACTTATGTGTGGCAAATGTGTATTGGGTTTTTGTGAAGTTTTGCCCACAAGTTGTTTCATCGGATTTTTTAAAGCTTTGCACACATTTTGATATGGCTCAAGCATGGAGGTAGCGATTGCTCTCACATTTGCAAGATTACATGGACAAGGAAGAAGGCAAGGAATTATGTCTTGCATTTGACACCCAACATCTTCAATGAAGACACAACAATTCCAAGGTTGGGTGATCAAAAAAATTGCAAAGGAATTGGCATAAGGCCATGGTAGGATCTTTAGAAATTACTTTGTGCTTTCATTGGTGTGTGGTGTGGCAATATTTAAACCTCATCACAAAATGATTCATACACTATGTCCAAAAATCATGAATTGTGTTTGTGAGTATGCTACATTTTTCTTGCAATGATCAAAAATGTAACCATGATGGTTTTGTTTCATGCAAACTATGCATAAATCACAAAATGCGAAAAAGCAAGATTTTGCAAAGATGCAAAAAGGAATAAAGAAGGATTTCAATTTGCCATCATTCAAAAATCCTTGTAGTGTTTGGCAAATGGATACAATCTACAAGAGCATGATTAATTATGTTATTATGCACAATATGATCATTGAAGATGAAAGGGATAATAATCTTGAACCATTCTACAAATGTTGGTCAATTGAAGCATGGATTGATTTTTCAAACATATTTAGAAAACACTAAAAATTTGGAGAATTCATAACCCTATTACAAATTCTAAACAAATTTGGTAGAACATTTGTGGGCAATTAAAGGCCTCAATTAGTTTGATTGAAATAAAATTGTCCATTATCTTTGCGATCAAAACATTGTGAATCCATTTTATGTTCTTGAAACTTGTGGCTTGTGAATGATTCTTGAACGGTTATGGAATATATTTGAATTGTGGCATTTATGTCTTTAGAATTGTTTGTGAAATTTGAAGCAATTGTAGGTGCATGGTTGTAATGGGGTGTGTTGTTAGTGTAGGATGCATTGGTATTAGTGTTAGGTATGTACATCATTATGAGTGTTAGGTGCAATGTTAAAGACCAAAATGTTAATTGCATTGTGTTTTCATGAAAAAAATCACATTTTCAGGAGAAAAAACACTATATTCTAAGATGAATGCGTTGCATGCATCAACATAGTAGTTATTTACTTTCATGAAAAAAACCAACAAGATCCCAAGATGAGTGCAATGTGTGTGCATCATTACAACAATTATTTGTTTTCATAAAAAAACCACACCTTCACGAAAAAATCATATGAAAGAGTAAGATGAAATTAACAACATTTATAAAACAATTTCCAAAGACCAATATCCTCCTCTAAACCCCAAAGCCCACCTTGATTATTCACAATGTTTAAATATATTTTGCAATTCTAGCTACCCATTGGATTGTGCATTTATCACAATTGTTCTTCAACAACTTTACAATATCATTATAAACACATACATACCTCTTGTTGGAAATGCTCTTAAAATAATTTTTGTGAGTGAAATATATTTGAACCTACAAATGACCAAGTGGACCAAATGGCATTTGGAATAACATATGATCAACATGGGTTTTTTCTTTCAAAATTTTTATTTTTTTGGGTGAATATTTATTTTTTAGTTTAATTTACACTAATTTTTTAATTAAAAAATGTATCAATTTTTTTCCACAAAAAAAATTTTCGAAAAAAATCAATGAAGACCATTTTTTTTATTTAAGATTGTTTTATGTAACCAAAATGGTGATCATCCAATGTAGTGTTTTGTTTGTCAAGTTTTGATGTAAGTTGGTTGGCTACAAATTGTCAAGGTTGCTTGTGTGCTAAGGTGGCATTTTTTTGGGGGAGCCAAAGGGATCCAACTTCTACATAAAGGATTATTTTCTTTAGATGTGGCTATCATAATTTGTGTATGTTCATAACTTGTTGGCAACAAAAAAATTTAATGTTGTATGTTCAAGTAGTTAAATATATTTTCAATATTTAAGTTTAACCATCTATTAGATTTTGAACAATGTAACATTGTGATGACAAATGTTTCAACATGGGAGGTTTGTGGCTAGTGAATGTGAATAGTTGCCAACCTCTCTTTGCCAGTCTCATAACCATGCACAACAAAAAAACACTTAAACTATTATACATTATCTACATCATGGGTTTTTATATTATGTTTGAAAGCATATTTGTGTAATTGAAAACATTTTTTCTTCTTCTCCAACTTCCCCACTTCTCAACTAGAGCAACAATCATGTCACACCTTATGGAAACATACATTTTTTTATTCTACACACGTGCATTGTTAAAGTTCACATAATATGCACCAACAACCACTTTAGGTTTGGCTATTTTGCATTTTTTTAAACCTGAATGTTCGATGAAAAAATGTTTTGGAACTCACACTTTGTATTTCCCTTCAATCTTGGAGCAAACCTTACAACCCATCTATTTTGGTAAACCCTATTAGTTTTTTATTTTTTCTAAACTTTTTTTTCTTTAGTTCATTAACTATGGATATCCAAAAGGGTATGCAACAATTTCTTCACAAACCTTTCCCTTTTCCTTTTGAAATGCATTACCCATATAAACAAACGTGATAAGACCCAAGATCACATTAAGTGGCATAATAGGTTTTATTGCATTTGGAAAATTGAGGTTCACAAATGGGTGCTATAATCGAGAAACAAAACCCTAAAATCATTCAAGTATGCACAACAAACAAAAACATTCAAATTTTGGCACAATATACTTACATTTCACACAAGATTCAGGTTACACAACATTTAGAAGAGTTAGGTTTTAGAGAATATGTGAAACACTTATAACACTTAGGATTTGTAAACAAGTGAAATGAAACTTGGAAATGAAATTGGCATATGTAAACAAGAAAATCAATGAACATTGAGATCAATGAAAAACTTGGAAAGTGAATGTGATGTCAAGTCGCATTTAAAAACTTCATATAGTTACAACTTACAACTTACAACATTTTATTATTCAATACATCAACATTTAAGAACCCATAAACATATTATGTAATTGTCGATTACAATAAGATAGAAATCCAAGTTCATATGTACCTTCAAAAACAAAAACATGTCAATATCTTACAACATTCTATTATTCAATACATCAACATTTAAGAACCCATAAACATATTATGTAATTGTCGATTACAATAAGATAGAAATCCAAGTTCATATGTACCTTCAAAAACAAAAACATGTCAATATCTTATTGTTGCACCAATAGACATTGAAAAAGCCACGAACATCAAATATTCAATCTTGAATGCAACATTACAAAACAAAGTAGGAATGGAAAAATCTACAAAAAAGTTCATGAGTTTTAGAGGCTTGTTTTTAGAAACAAAAGAGTTTTGCCCTTGCAACATTTTTTCATTGCACTTTTTGCCATTGCAATTATAATTCCTTTATTGCACTTATCATTGCAACTTGCCCAATTCAAGCATTCAAGACTATACCTATGAAGGCACAAAAACAAAATATCATCATATTACAATATTGAACCTTTAAAGTCGTAGATCTATTTTGATGGCATATATTGCTTTTGAACTTTCATTCTAGTGCTAGTGATGGGAAAATGTAAAAAAAATGATTATCATCCTTGGGAAGATATAGGATGATTTAACTAACTCTAACTATCATATTACATTTACCATTCTAGTAGAATTTTTTTTTCAATAAATGTTTTTTCCTTCCAAAATTAGTTGCTCATAATGCCCAAATTTTTAAAAATTTGTTTGACATTACTATTTATGGTACTTGCCCTAAAACTTGGTGGTGTTTTATGGCTTAATAATGCAAAATTTATTGGCATTTCTTTTCCCAATCTACCTATCATAGGAATTTCATGAATTTTTTATTTTATTATCAAAATGAAAAATTGAAAAAAAAAATCATCAAGAAGATGCTAGAATGATAAAGGTATTATAAAATATAAAACCAAATATGTTACACAAAATTTTGAATCATTCTTCTATATTTTTTCCTACAAATTAAAAACTAAATGTAGCTACTATTTTTTTTTCTCACTTTTGGCAATCAAAAACCTCCAAAATCACCTCATTTTTTAATTTTTAGTCTTAGATTTGGATTTTGACAAATTTGGGTGAAATTACACCAATATTTTTTAAAAAAAAAGGTTGCAGATGACATCCATTTTACTACATTATTACTCTAGAATTGCAATTGACAACATAAATAAAAAGCAACAACATGTAAATGACTATAGTTCAACTTTGCGGTTGCCCAACTGCCCGAGAGGCCGGGCAGCCACATTTTCCTTATCACGTTTTGAGGCTCTTCTTGTTAGATGAAATAGGTAAATTTTCCAAATTAAGTGTTGGTAATATTATTAATATTATATGGGTCAAGATTGAAATTTTCAACGCTATTTATGTGAGTAAACCATAGATGTAATTATATATATATATATATATATATATAATTTTTATTATTATTTTTTAAAAAATTTTGTGAAGTAGGTGGATTGGCGATCATGCATGAGAGGACTTAGTCAAATTTGGCTAGAGGAAGTGGAAAACTTTAATATTCCTCCTATAATTTGGCTACTTGTTACTCTAAATATGGCTATTTTAGATTTGTTTTCCTCATAATATGGTGACTTGGGCCCATTTTCCCCACCTCAAAAAATTCCCTTTGTACTTTGCAAGTGCAAGTGTTTCATTTCTGAAATGGCCAGTGTCATTTTATTCTTGTGGCACCCATCGGTATTAGGAGAATTTTTTTTGAAACTAGTTGTGCTAGCCCCATACATGCTTGATAAAACCTAAAATCATACATGTATGTCTACTATCTTAGGGCAATAATAAATTACAAATTAATTTCATTATTATTTTTTTTATTAAATTTTCATCAAAGCCTTATTGATTCTTTTAAAATAACATCGAATTAATTTTTAAAATTTATACGTCAAAAAAAATTTATATGAAAATTTTAATTTATTTAAAAATTGATGTCCTTTATTTTAATCAATTCTTGCATAATTTTTCAAATCAATTTTTTAAGAATCTCATTTTAATAAGATTTAAAGGAATTGAAGCTAATTATTTGCATGAAGGCTCGGGGCTCTCCCCCTCACATGGGCCCTTATTCTGATAATGCCCATGAGCTTGGCCGTTAGTTGCCCTACACATAACACACTCCTTGGATGATGGCCCTAATGGGCCCAGCCAAGGGACTTGCTAAGGCCCGTAATCCGCCCAAGGTAGTCCCTTAGATGTTACGATACAATTGGTAGGCCTTAAGGGGCAAGTTGTTGCAAGATCCCGAATGAAAGCAAGCCACTCATCACATAACGGCTCTGCCATTTGCCGGAAAAATCATGAGAAATGATGAAACCATTTAGGCCTTAATAATAATAATAATAACAACAACAATAATAATAATAATAATAGGAGTGACAATAAGTTATTATTTTTGTTATTGTCTGGTAACAAAAATTATTATTAAAAAAAGGGGGATTGTTTGAATTCCTAATTGGTCCTTAAAAGGCCCCATTAAAATCATGAGGAATAATGGAACCATTTAGGCCTTAACAACAACAACAACAATAATAATAATAGGAAAGAGAAATTATATTATTATAATTATATTATTTAGTATAATGTTGAATTGCAAAATATTATTATTATTTTGCTGCCCAACATATATAATTGACCCCCAAAAAATCAAATAATTAGGCACCTTGCTGTCAAACTATTAGCATAGGTACTAGGAAATTGGGAATGATAATTATGTTATTATTATTATTATTATTATAGTATAATGTCAAAAATATTATTATTGTTATAACTGCCAAAAAATAATTTTAAAAAATAAAATAAAATTATGAGGCACCTTGCTGTCGAACTAGCCTACTAGGAAATTGGAAAGATAAATTAGGTGTGTTATTATTATTGTTGTTCAAAATACATACATTTCTGGATTCTGGTTTCAAAAAATATAATATTTTTTTTGAAAAAATATTTTTGTTTGAATTCTTTTGAACCTACCTAAATCAAGGCTTAAATACAAGACTAGGTAGGGAGGTAGAGAGGTAGGTGGGTAGGTAGGTAGGTAGGTACCTAGTGCCTACCAAGGTGTTTGTCCTTAACTACATACTTTACTTGTTTTTACCCAAGTAGACGTTGGTAATTAATTGACGCGAGAGAGAGTTACGGCGGGAGAGTTACGACGTGCGCGGCGAGCGTTGCCACAGGAGCGTGTGGAGCGCGCACGGCGATGGTGGTGGCGATGGTGCTGATGGAGAGCAGCACCGTTCTCTCGAGGAATCGGAGGAGGAGCTGCTACGGCATGGATGAAGGGCGCGGCGCAGTGCTCTGACGCTGCTGCTGCTGCAGCTGCTGCTTGTGGCGGTGTAAGCAGGAGGATCATGCGGGTGTGGCAAGTTGGATTCGTGTTGTTTCTTTTTTTCTGTTGCTGCTGCTACCCTTGTGGGGAGGCGGCCGCTGTTGCTGTTGCTGCTTCTTCTTCTTCTTCTTCCGGTATTTGGCGTTCTCGCTACCAGACAAATGCATGTACGTGGTTGGGAGTTCCACACAATAGAATTGCACCTTTCTAGAATTGTTGTAGGAGTCGGGTGGTTACAAGTTTGGGAAGTCACTCAGTCACTCAGTGAGACTGTAGATGTTTGAGTTCAGGTTTTGACCTCTCAGCTTCTGCCATTTGGATTTCATTGCATGATGTTTGTTGTTGTCGTCGTTGTTTTCCTGTTGTTGTTCCTTTAGCCATTAGCTTGTTATTAGGTTCCTTTTTCACAGGAACCCATAGTTACTCTGCAGTTGCTGACATTGTTGCCCGCCCACAAACACACCGCACCCACTCTTGTGTATAAGAACTCATGTACCCAAGTATGGGAGGGACGCATGCTTACAGCAACCGACTGGAATCTATCATCATCATCATCGGGGGTCTCAGAGTTTCAGCCACAGTTTGCACTATTGCTTTGTGCCCTGGCTAGTTTAGCAGAGGCCCATCAGGTCTTCCCACCACAATGCTGCAGCTGCTCTAACTCTATTAGCTTCAGTTTTAGAGCAAGTATCGAAGCCAGTCCTGACAAAACCTGAAAAGCTTTGGACTAATTCAAGAGTCTTCTTCAACGGTTGTCTTTTTTTGCAGCTGATGCCTTACTTGCATTCAAGAAAGGAGTTGGAGATCCCAAGGTGTTGAGGAGCTGGGAAGGCAACCCATGTTTCTCTGTGTGGAGAGGAATTCGTTGCTCTGGAGATAACAAAGGAAACTTTGATGTTACTTCCTTGTAAGTTTTTTTAATTTTTTTTTGTGTGTGTGGAAGAATTGAATTGCTCCCAGGAAGATTCTCAATCACGAAATGTGGACAACGAGAATCCGGTGGCAGGTAGTTGGGAGAGATGAGGAAAGTTGCTAATGTAAATGGGTTGGATGGAATTTCATGTTTGTTGAAAGCTTTCAATGTGTCTAACCGAATTGGACATTTTGCAGAAAGTTTCCAATGAGTCTGACTGAATTGGACATTTGTGTTAAGTTTCTTTCCAATTGGACATTTGTGTAAAGTTTCTTTCCAAGTGCACATTTGCAGAAAGCTTTCAAACTTGAGACTGAGGGGGTGGATTGCTCCAGAACTTGGTAATCTTACAGGCCTGGTGAATTTGTGAGTGTTTTACACAAGATTTTCTCCTTTAACAAGCCCCTTCACTTTCTTTTTCATTCTCTTCTCTTTTTAAGAATGTAAATGCCAAGATCAAGGCTGCTTCCAGCAGAAAGCGTCAATACTGCAATTTTGTGTGTTTAGATGGAAGCAACCCCAAGTGCAAGATTTATTTCACCATCTAGGTGAAGATCTTGTCCTTGATTCTGTAGGTCAGCTAACTAGAATATGGAATGGATGTCATGTATTGCAGATGGCTTGACAACAACCAGCTGACAGGGTATATACCTGCCAGTTTCAATGCTCTTAAGAATCTGACTTCATTGTAAGTCAGCTTTCCTTTGTCACATTTTGCCTATCTGTAGAGTGCTATATGGCCGATTTCCAAGGATCCTAAAGACACTTGTCAGGTAGTCATCTGAAACATGTATTCTTGGGTGTGATGTTCTAGTGAAGTTTGAAAGATTGGCTACAGGAACATGGAGGCATATGTTACTGACACAATCTGGTCTGGTTTGGCATTGCATAGGCGACTTGCAAATAATCGTCTGGTTGGAGGCATTCCTTGGAGCATTTCTGCACTTCCTAAATTGCAAGAACTGTCAGTAACATCTTCTTCCATGATGTCCTACATTTTCTGGTACATGAATTCTATTGATTTTGTTAGTTTATATCAGGAGCCTTGGTAGTTCTGTGAAACGTATTCTGGGTTTGGTTTCATGTTCAGGTCCTTGGAGAATAACCAACTAAGTGGCGCTATACCCTTCAATATTTCTGCATTCAAAGCTGTCAGCATAAGGTGCATAGTCTCCATACTCTGAAGTATGCCCACAAAAGACTAGAACCCATAATACCAATGTGAGCTTAACTGCTACATGATATAGAGCATCATGAGTGGTGATATCCAAGGAGCCATCACACATGCTGATGTGTGCTCTTTTTGTTGATTCAAGATTCGACTTTTCAGAGCCTTCCATATCAGATTCACCAGAATTTGTCTGTTTTAGGATTTTTTTTCACTAATAAATCTGTCATTTTGCTGGTGGTGGTCATGCAGAATAGAAGGAAATGCTCAACTTTGCTCACCAACGTTGAGTCAAAATCTCTCTGGATGTGTTCTACCTCCAACTCTAGTGATTGGCCCTATTCCTGCAGTTAGTGGGCCAACTGGGAGAGATAGGTCACTCATTGGTGCCATAGCTGGTGGGGTAACTGGTGCTGTGGTACTGGTTGGGACTACTGTTGCCTTGGTATCACTGTGCTTGCTGCGTGCCAAGAGCTCCCATGCTGACGGCTCAGACTCTGGCTCATCAGAACCTTCTGCTGTTGGTAAGTTCAGAGGACATATGTCTTCTTTTCTGTCAAGAAACATGCAAGTATATCCATTCTGTCAGGAAAATCTTCAATAGTTCCACTTACTAGGAATTCAGATGTAGAAGGTTGTTTTGGACGGCAAATTCAGGGCTTGCTAACAAAGGATTTGGGAACAGTGGACTGGGTGAAGGGGCCAGATGAACGGATTGGGGGCAGTTTGACTGTAATTGCGGAAACCCAACAAGCAAGGCAATTTACACTGGACGAACTGGACCATGCAACCAAGAGATTTAACCCAAGTAATAAGATTGGTGAAGGTGGATTTGGCCCAGTGTACAAAGGCCTACTCAATGATGGCACCATTGTGGCCATCAAGAGGCGCACAGGTGGCCCTCGCGTTGAATTTGCTGAAGAGGTATGTGAGTCCCTCTTCTTACATTGTCCAATCCCACCGGCCCTTGTACTGATTTTTCTGAAGAAATATGTGCTCCAATCATATATTTCTCCATGGCTTGGTTCAAGGAAGAAGAGGCAGTGAAACTATGCCTCACTCAGCTCCTGCGTAAGGGCTGGTCCAATGAGGCTGGTATTTTGTAGACATGGTTTGCAAGTCTCACTGTTGGTTTTAAACAGTAGTGGAGATTGTACCATCTTGAGCTACAGCTCTATGGATGGCTTCCGCAGGCTTATGTGTAATTTGTGACAGTGTTCATATGGGGTACACAGGTTGAGAGACTAGCACAGATCCGACATAGACATTTGGTAAATGTACTGGGTTTCTGCCAAGAATCCGAGCTTCAGATTCTTGTGTTTGATTATCTTCCCAATGGTAGCATCTGCAATCATCTTTATGGTACCTCCAAAATCACAATTAACTTCCTGCACATCCATTCATGATCTCCACTAGTTGAGCAGGGATGTTAAATATTGACTTCCGAACTGCCCCAATTGACATTTTATAATTTCCTGATAAGAAATGGATAGTAGTATGTAGAGGTTTAGGGTTTAGGGAAATGAACAGTAGTATGTAGAGATCCTTTGTTTGGGTTCATGTCATATTTATGTTCTCCAGGTGGAATGTGACTGTAGATGCTGATGGCAAAGGTCTGGGTAAACTTGACTTCAAGCAGAGGTTGTCAATTGCCCTTGGAGCAGCAAAAGGTACCAACATCCCTTTGTGGTTATGAGGCAGTAGATGTAAATGTAATTGTGGCATTGTTTAATTCTGCCAGTATCGAAGTCATTTAGAGTATGTGTAATCTGCCCCTATGATTGCAAGGTTTTGTGTTACTAAAGAATTGAGAAGGAATAGATAAGTTGAAGATTTGTGTGTTTAAGAGCTACTGGGAGTGGTTTGGATGCAGGGTTAGAGTGTCTCCACAGCAGAGGTTTTATACACAAGGATTTCAAAACCAGCAACGTCCTACTGGATGAGAATCTTGTAGCTAAGGTCACGGACTTTGGGCTAGCATGCTTGCTTGGAGATGGCCCTGACATGGTCCTCTCCTCTACACCTAATGGCACAAATGGTTTCCTTGATCCTGAGTATAACCCTCCCCCCTCTTCCCTGCTTGCCTGCTCCCGCAACTTGTCTTGTGGATATCTTGATTGCATTGCAGTGAATATTGCCACAAAAATACTCTAAAGTGGGACCTAGTTTACAATGGGGGGGCCAGCGGTTTTTGCTAAAGTTGGTTGTTTTGAATGTTCATGAAGGTTCAATACCCTACAAGCATTGACAGAGAAGAGCGATGTATATAGTTATGGTGTATTCTTACTGGAGCTAGTGAGTGGGCGGGAAGCAGTCAACTTCAACAGTCCTGAACCTGAATGGAATCTTGTGGAATGGGTAACTGATTTCTCTTCATGAGTGAGGCTTAGAGTTGATACATTGATCAATAGTGAACTGTGCTGTTTGCTTTTGGGACCTTTCTCATAGTCTTTGTAGGGCAGATGTGAACTAGTTGAGGGTTGGGTTTTCCAGTGGAAGGTAAGCACTGAATATTATTCTAACTTCCTGAATATATTCTATTGTTCATGCTGAAGCTTATTGACTCCTGGGTCAGGTTGCAAGGTTTTCAATTCTTTATCTATGTTTTTTGAAGCTTCAAATTTTGGTGGGATCATTCAAATAACTTACTGGACGGAACTCTCTCCTTGGTAATATTTTACTTTTGGCAATGCAGGGTCGGTCCTTGTTGCACACAGGAAATTTGGCAGCATTTGTGGACGTGACACTGGGTGACAACTTCACTGAAGAAGCTATGCAAAGATTGGTGGAAATTGGATTCAATTGTGTTGACATATCAGGAGAGAGGAGACCATCAATTGTTGAAGTCACAAAAGATGTAGAGGAAATACTGGAGAAAGAAAGAGGGTTGGTTGCTGGCCCAAGTCACGGACACACTACTGTAACTCTAGGGAGTGAACTTTTCGCATAGATCTTTTGTACCTCAAAGAGCTACTTCACCACAACATTATTATGCTCTAGTCTCAACTTCAAGGTAGGCAAAGAGATCCACTATTCTTCAGTTTCATGTTTTTGCTATTTAGTCTAGTCTGCTCTTCAGATTGTAAGTTCACAGCTGAAATAAATTGCAGGTGTTTTTCATGTATGTGTGCTTGCTGCTGCTGTTGATGGTGTTGTTTCTGCCTCATTAACTTTTTCCTAGGTTTTCCCTTTTGCTCAACTCAAAGCTGTTATATATGCTAGTGCCCACCAATCCACTCGCATGACAATAGACTATCTTCAGGAAATCATGTATGCTGCTCTCTGGCAACTAGGAATCTGTTTGGGGGTTTGAAACCAAAAAGGTTGACATTTGTTAACCAAACCTTTTTTGGCTGATGACGCTAAAACCCTAAACCCTTCTTTTCTTTTTGGGGCTGTTTTTTTTTTCCTAACCCTGACCTTCAGACTACCCTCCCCACCTGGGTAAAACTTTGATCTCTTCCTCACTAAACTTTTATCTCTTGGCAAAACTTCTATATTTTATTGGCTAAACTTTTATCTTTAACAAGTTTTTTTTTTTCTGGGTTAAAGTTTTATCTCTTCTTAGCTAATTTTTATGTCTTGACAACAGTTTTCTCTTTTTGATTAAACATTTTACTATTTGACAAAAAAAAAATTATTTGTTTAAACATTTATTTTGTGGGAAAACTATTTTGTTTCTTAGTTAAGTTTTTTTCTCTCAACAAAACATTTTATTTTCTTGTTTTAATCTCTATCTTTCAATAAAACCTCTCTTTTATTGTTTAAACTTTTATCTTTTGACAAAACTTTTATTTATTTATAGCTAAACCTTCACCTCTTGATAGAACCTCAATTTCTTCCTTTCAAAACCTTTTGTTTGTTGACAAAACCTATGTACTTTTTAGTTAAACCTTTTTATCTCGGCAAAAACTTATATATTTCTTAGTTAAATCTCTATCTCTTGGTAAAACATATGTCTTTTCTTGATTAAATTTATACCTCTCAACAACACCTCTATACATCTAACTAAACCTTTACCTCTTGTTAAAACCTCTATTATTTTTTGGCTAATTTTTTACCTTTTCGCAAAACCTTTATTTCTTCTTGGCTAAAATACCTATAGGCAAAAACTTTTCACTTCTCGACTAAACTTCTACCCTTCAACAAAACCTCTTTATTTCTTGGTTAGAATTCTACCTTTTGAGTGAACTAACACCCACCAATGCACTGATTCAGATATTGCAAGAATTCGGGTAGAATACTCCGAAACACTCGCTTTCATTAGCTCATAGCAAGCCTAAAAGCTTTCACTTTCCCTTTTGCTTTCACTTTCACTAAATGATTTCAATGAGATTCCATTAATCCTCCAATAATGTGTTGTAACATTATGTGTTTTTTTAACATGGTGATGTGTAAACTAGTGGTTCGCCAAAACCACATGCATTGCATTGGCTACAAAGCCTTCCCTAATGTTTCCTTGGAGCTTGAGATGAAGACATACACACCAATTAGTACAACGGAACATAGATCTCAAATATTATCCAAAAATCAAGTAGACATTGGATGTATCGCACTTACCAACCATGAATCATTTCTAATTCATGGTATTAGATGAATAGATTGATCTTCTGCTACCACACCATTTTGTTGGAAGTGTTTTTCCAAATTTGATTATCCCAAGCACCTTTAAAGGCCTTCAAATAAGCAACCCTACTCCCTCGAATCAATCCTACAATATCTTCATCTTTCTTCACCTTGGCTGTCACATTTTTGGGGGACGATCCCACACCCCATGTAGGAATACCAAGGAGAATGAACAAGTTGAAGAAGCCAACTTTACTATGTAAGCTTTGGTACCTTTAAAATGTGTAATGCATTGTTTTTGAGTTGATCCCATTTGCATGTGGTTCATCTCCTCGTTCAATGAACCAAATTTTACTCATTGTGATGGAGTCTAACAAAAGAGTTGCTTAACACATAGGCATCATGGATGCATGGTCTTGGCACCTTAGTCATTTGTGCCATGTAAATGGCTAAGTAGACTTCCCCAATTTTGTGGCAAGATCATGCTTGTGACCCAAGTGTCTAACTAATAAGTATTTGGTGGAATAAGATGCATTATACGCCTCAACCATGCAAACAAATATGCTTGAAACTTTAGCCCATGCCACCCCCCTCCTTGGTAAATCCTAGTGGCCCATTTGGCTTTGAAGCAACAAACATATATAAAACCCCCAAAAATTACCAAGGTCAACATAATGAAGGTATTGCCCTTAAAGGTGAAGGTTGAGTGAAACATGAATGTATTACAATCACACCAATGCCTAAAACATGGGTCAATGAGGGTATTACTAGGCTGAAATTACAAGAAGGCCCCTAAAACATTGGGGCATTATAGCCTAAATTTTGTGGGAAAAAAACCCCACCTACCTTTTCACATGAAAAGGAAGGTGAGGCAATGAATTAACATAAATATAGTTTAATTACTCACTTGGAGGAGGGAGAAAGACTACAATCCTTGTAAGAGGATCCAATTTTGTTGGAGGCATCGAATCATCAAATAAACCAATTGGAGCTCGAAATGTCCTAGGTTTAAGCAACAAAAAGGGAGGTGAGTGGTTTGAAAACACCATCAAGCTTGGGTCAATTGCAATTTTTCCATTGTTGCTAGCATTGGGACTCAACAACAAGGCCTTCACTCTAAAGTTCAATTGTAACTTCAACAAGACCATCAATATAACTATCGCAAAACACATTGCACAAACATACAAGCAAGAACCTACCACATTATTGCATATAATGTAGCAACAATGCCTTGGTCCAACACAATGCCCTACACCTACACCCAAGCAAGAAACTTCAACACACACATCCCACAATATGATGTTTATTTGATTCTATGTTTTGGAGTTTGGGAAGCAAGATCACAAAGCTTGAAAACATAATGCATATTGGTACTTCCAAGACTAATGCAACAAAAAGACATATACCTTAAGGGCCAAGAGTGAACATTTAAAAGTCAGTGACTTAACAGTGAGTAATGAAAGATCACAAACCTTGAATTTATAGACAACCAACATTGCATGCAACAAGCTACATAAGGATCCAATCCACAACCATTCCAAAATCTTGTGTCTATTCTCCCTACCTTTGTTGCAACTTACAAAGCCCAAATTCCAAATGTAATTGCCAAGTTCCAAATTTCAACAATCAACATTGATTTGCAACAATAACAAAATGTCGCCATACATTGAATAAATGCACAAAAAACATTAAACTCATACTTGTAATATAAGGGAGATTGAATTAGTACATGGGGTAATTGAGGTCCAAGATCGTGCATGATAAACATGGGAGAACTCAAAAACATTAGGAATTCGGATTCGACCTTTAGAAATGAAGGTTTTGCCTTCAAGATAATAGAGGGTGTCACATTTGCTTGAAAGTTAACATTGATCCTTCAACTTGATAGTGACATTGATCTTTGCTACAACCCACTTGCACAATGGATCATCAATGATAATGCATATTACAAAAGTGAATATAAATTAGTGGCATACTCAAAAGAAGAAAATATCTTTGAAAAATTTAGGTCTTAGCCTATGCTAAAACTAAAAATGTAAGGTGGTGTGTTTTAGGCTTTAACCCTAAACCTAAGTATTTTATTTTTCTTTAGAATCATTCAAAAAAATGGAATCAAATTGGTATTCCCAATCATCATTTTGGGGAGTAAAGTAGTTGGTTTTTTCCAAAGCCTTAACCTAAAGGATTTATTTTGACAACATGGAGGGCCAAGATGTAGACACTTGGCAAAAGCTACAAGGCTAAAATCTAATTTGCGCTACTAGGTTTTAAATAGAAAAACATGGGCACATTATTGAGTGTACATGTGTTGTAATGATGTAATGATTCTAATACCAAGTGATTATGGAAATATGACTTCTAGTTATTTCATGTCATGTTTTCCCTTTAAATCTCTTGTGCTTGGAGCATCACCTTTCTTTTGGTAGAAAATTGATAATAAATAACTAAAAAAAAGGATGATCCCAACCACTTTAGGTAGTTGAGAATCTTGAATTCCTATTTACACATTAATTCATCAATCATACTTCAATTTTGTTTTGCTACATGTGATTTTGGAGTTATAAATGGCATATATGACTAATCAAGTCCTACACAAGACAATCAAGTCCTTTCATTAGTTGACATCCAACATCAATTTCAAGAACATAACATCCTGTATTTTTTACCCACGTAGTAGATATAGTGGGACTCTTTAACATTCCTCTTTCTCCTCCACCCCCCCCCTCCCCCACATAATAGAAAGAAAAAAGACAATCTAAAGTCAAACTTTGTAAATTAAATGTGGTTCAAAGGTATTTAGGGTAGCTATCAACATTGTTGAATGTTGGTTTTTGACATTTAGGATGTCAATTGAAATACTAAAAAATAGTCAATACATCATTATCATAATGCTTGCAAGTATGGTACTCCTTGACATCATTATGGAATCACAAGCAAGTGACTACCACTTAAATAAACGCAAAAAACATGGTCAACTAGTAGCAACACAAATGAAGGCATTAGATGAAGGTGATGTGGAAGGACAAAACCCATAAACCATTCATGGAATCTTGCCATATGAATTCAATAACAATTATGTACAACATGAATTTTGGGATCTAGAATAAAGGTTGAAAATTTATGACCTAGCTCATAAATGATGTTCACAAAGAAGAATACCTGAACTTTCCATTTGAAAAGAAAACATTCAAAGACCAATTGTGGGAAACATTGAAGGAGTTGGAAACATGGGTGAAAGCACACTATGGTGATCCCCTTTGGGGTGTCACATTGTATTACTTTCTAGGGATGTGCATGTTTGATGATGTATCCCACCTCAAAATTTTGAAAGATTTTCACAAGATTTTTGCATGTTATGTTAGAATGTAACCTAGGCATGATACTAGAAAAAAAACTATTTCATTTCATTTCATAAAGTGAGAGATTTGAATATATTTGTGGAAATAAATGTAATGGACATGTGTACTAAAAAACACAAATGTATTCCTGAAACAATCTAAATGAATTTTAATCTTTATAAAAGTTGAAAGTGTATTGAACCATGTCATTTCACATAGTTTGAACCATGTTTGGATATCATGTGACTAATTTGAAAATTTTCAAAAAATGATTTTTTAAAACAAAAATCTAATAAATGTGTGGTAAATTGAAATTTTGAAAAGTAATCAATTCACATGGAAGATGACAAACACAACTCAAATTTAGATGTGCCACATTTAAATTCCATTAAAATGGATTATTTTAATGAATAATGAAGTTTAACATTAGTGTAATCAAAATGAAACAATGGCCCTATTATACCAATGGATACTATAAATATACCCATGGATCCTTCAATATAGATAATAAAAATTATTATTTAAAAAAATTGCATAACATTTATTTTTGTAAAAATAAAAATCATAAGGCCCAAAAACCAAAATTGATACCCAAAATTAAATGCACCATACTTTTGGAACAATTATACTATATTTACTATAATATTAAACCTGAAAATGCCCAAAAGGGGGTCATTGCAATGTGCTCACCCACATGGATGTTTGATAAAGTAAATTCCATGAAGGCAGCCGTAGAATGTGGTGAAAATTTGGCATGATTGAAAACTACATAGCCACATGATAAGAAATATGTTAAAGATCATGACATTATTTCATAAATGGTATTAGGTTGCCATTTCTACTTTATCATTAGATGTAAAACATGAGGCAATTCACATAGGGGTTAGTGTTATAAATTTTGTATCAATTGCAAGCCTTAATGTATTAGTTGAGAAGTTGAGAAGGAAAAGGCAAATATAGGTTCAATGTGTCAAAAATTGAAATGTTGGACTAGTAATTGTTTAATAGTATTGCAATCATGCCAAGTAATTTCAAGTGACAAGGGAATAGTGAAAGTAAAGAAACTATATTAGAGTGAAAAACATAATAAGCCCAAAATTACAAATCTCAAAATTGCTAGAAGTGGGTTTAATGTTTAAAGAGGCATTCAAAATGCAAGGAAATGCAATATTGGGTTGTTAGCTAAAAGTTTCTATCCCATCCATGTTCAATTTTATTTGCCAATTGTTCCCCAACAATCTTGTATGTGAAATCCATCCTTTGTATTTGAAAAAAGTTTGTAAGTAGGGCAATAGCTTGAAATAAATGGTTGAATTTGGGCTTGTGAAGTCAAAGCTTTTCATTACCCTACAACTCTTGCTTTTAAGCCACCTAATGTCATACTCTACTTCAACCATACATCCACATGCAATTTATTGTTCACCTTCAACACAATGGGGTTTACATCATGAGAGAAATTGTGTCATCCAATCCCTTACATAATGAACATGTTCATGCCCATGTAGTCTGAATCCTTGGACAAATACTTGAAATAATCATCCATGTGGTTAATATGGTTATGCTAATCCCAATAGATGTTGGCTACCATAATTTTGATAGACTGTCACATTATATTACGACCATAGGTATTTAATTTTGATGTAGATGAATAGGCATCAATAATTGACAACCATTGTGTTGTTCATTCAAGTACACCTTATTTTTTGGTTGTTCAACTAAGTTTTGTGCATCATATTGTTCCAAGTCTTCACCAAGATTTTGTCAATGAACTTGATGCAACTCGAGAAATCCATGATTTCAATAACCAATGTGGTTCCAACAACATGTCCAAAGCAAACATGAGTTACTTGGATAAATGATAACATATGTGGCCATATGTAATCATAAGTATACTATTCATTCCTTTAGTGGATTTCATTCCAATATATATATATATATAATTTGCTGATTTTCGATGTTTTGTCCATAAGAAATGTGGTAAAAAAAAATGGTCATTGTTGCTTGCCACCTATTTTTCATCAAACAAGTCAAAAGTTTGTTAAGAAAAATTAAACATTACAACACAACTCAATATGTGTGGCAAAATTCTCCTTAAAAAGACATGGCCATAAGATAACAAGACATAAAAATAAAGAACTGACAAGCATTATAAGATGTAAGTTTTAAAATATTAAAAAGTACCTTGATTTCATTTTGTCAAACAATGACTAAATCATTGATGAAAACTTCTTTCTATACATTCAATGATAGTTGTATATGTGTTTGACATTGAATTCAATTGTTTCATGCATTGCATGAGATATAAACACAATGGTTTCAAATTTTGATAAGACTGAGCTTGGTACAAGGAAATTTGTCAATTTGTGAATGATGGAATAATTTGATAATCACAAATACACCCCATGAATATTTCAAAACCCAACTATTCATGTAGGGACATCAATTCTTTTTTACTTGCCATAAGAGTGTCGATGTCTTTTGGGATATCAAAACATGACAACATACAAATTCAACAAAAAAACCAAAAACCTTTCCAAATCTTAAAGACAAATAGAACTATGGAATCATCACTTGTACATCTTTTTTAAAAAATTGTATAAGTAAGTTACATCATGGATTTGGTTATTTTCAATAACACTTTTATTAAGGCCACCTAGCGAAATCCTCGGTTTTAGATGCTTAAATCAAATAAGAACAGAAAATGAACACTTTAGTTTTGCAACATTGAATAACAAATAGTCATAAAAAGTTTTAAAAACCAGTTATACAAACATATTGTAGGTTTCTATCATGTAAAAGCTTCAAACTTGCAAAGGAAACATACCATTTCAAACTCAAAATGCAATGCAAAAAAAAAGTGGAAAATATGACTTCAAAAATATTTAATCTAATCTCCAACATCAAAATCATAGAATTACAACAATTGACGATACATCTTGACTACCCAAGTTCCCCATATGAAACTTTTAAAGTGGAAAAAAATAGTGGAAATCTCCAAAAGTTAGGGGAATCTCAAAAATCTTTTTAAAACTCATAATAAATTGTATTTAGAAATCCTTGTATGAAGTTAGTATAATCAATTGCCTTTCCAATTTAAAAATATACATTTCTAAAATGGATAATACATTTTTGATCGATAGTAATTTCTAATAGTGATTTCCAATAACAGTTTCTAGTAGGGATTTTCGGTAATAGTTTTTGGTAACAATTTTTGGTAGCAGTTCCCAGAAGTGATTTTCAATATCACTTTTTGGTAACACATTTTTGGTAGCACTTTTCAATAACATATTTTCAATAGCACTTTCTAGTAACAAATTTTTTATAACACTTTTCAATAGTGGTTTCTAGTGATAATTTTTTGTATTGGTTTTTGGTAGTCAAAATTGTTATTAACAATTCTTATCTTAAGAATCTTAATATTTTTTACACCTTTAAAAACTTCTCCTTTGCAACCAAAGAAATATTATTTCATACTAAAACAAACCCCCTAATGATGCTTGTAGGCTTGCCGATTTGTTATCTTTGTCTTAAATAACAAGAAATTAATTTAAGGACCAAATTCATAGATTAAAAACATAGCACAACAATAAATGTTTGGTTTGCAATATTAGCAAAATATATATATTATTATTCCAGTCCTTACATTGTAATTTTTCATCACCTTTATTAAGTTGAATACTTGATGGTACCACTTTAGGGAGGATGTCTAGAAAAGAATATCATGCGTTACCATATCAAGGTTCCTACATCTATCATTGTTTACAACTATAAATATATATTACCAATTTTTATATAAACCCAAACACATGATCAAAAATTGATTCATTTGCAACTTGTAGAAATCCAAACCAAAAAACATAAAAAAATATGCAAAGTTTAACAAACTAAACACATTTACTTCACACAATGTTTTAGGTCATAAAAACAATGAATCCAAATTTCAAACTTACACTAAAGATATTACCCCCAAACAACAAATAACATAACCCATTTCAAATTAACATATTATTTTAAGGCCTATTAATTTACCTTATTTTTCCATGCCCAAATAAACCTAACAAAATATTTGTGTGTAGAAACATTGAAATATTATGGAATGTTTTCTTGATGGAGTTTGTAGTTTTTTATAACATAATTTGATTATACATGTTATTTATGATGCATATTGGAACATTATAAGGAAAAACACAAACTATTTAGTATGTAAAATGTTATGATACTTGGGTAAGTCCATCATAAAACAAGCCAAATCTAACTCCTTTTCCAAAAGCATATGAATAAATAATTGACATTGAAGGGTGATATGACGAGCAACCATTGCACAAAATTTATGTTTGAATTTTATGAAAAAAATATAATTATTCAAAGGTTATGGGAAATAAGCATGTAGACTGTGAATTTTACAATTTATTTTTATTTGAATCCAAATAATGATTATTTATAAAAATTTTGCATTATTATGAAAATTTCCCTAAAAAGTTGGATCAAAATTGAGAATTCTTATTTGATATATTCAAGATTTCAAGAGTTGTTACAAGTGTTAAATTAATCATTTTTCACCCTCGAATGTTGATAGAAGTGATTTGTACTTTTACATGTCATCTTTTAGTGTATGTTACATCACAATACATACATTGTGCATAAAAAATATTGAATCCTAAGTTGAGGTGAAAATTTACAATTGTGTCATTGAGGACCAATTACACTTGTAGTAGCTCATTTTATCACATACTTACCCACTTTTAACAATTTTTGTCTACCATGTTGAATATATTTGTGTAGATGTTGAATTTTTTGTTCTTTTTATTTATGAAACGTCAAAATTATTTTTCTTTTCTTCATGCTTCTCTTGATGCACAACACAATGAAAAACTACATCACCACACAATGCATATGTAGGCCAATTCCACACAAATGCATCATGAATGGTCACATTTTCTTGCTTCAAATACAAAATGAAGTTCAAGAAATGTTTTTTAATCATTAATTTACAAGGTTGACTTGAAAACCTATGAGTACCACTAATTGATCTCGTGTAATTGAAATTTTTTGGCACCACAAGTTAGCAATGCCAAATCTTCAAACTTGTCTGATGTGAAATTGGTCAAAATTTTAAACAAGTTAGGTGTCATGCAAATTGTTGTGAACATGTCTTTGTACTTTACCATGGCTTTAGGACATTGCACATGGTGTGCCAATATGTTGATTTTAAGGTTTGAACATAAACATCAAGGTGGACCAATAAGGTCTGTCTACCCACCTTTGATTACAATTATCCACTATTCATGAACCAAAAATCCAAAATGAATTTGAAGTGATTATCCACACATGATTGATTTGTTGCGAAGAACTTCAAATGCTCTTGGAGCATAAAAGTTTGAAAAGAACTTGAATCTTGTTAAATTTGCAATCAAATTACAATTATTCACAAAATGGCCCAAAATTTATCTTTTCCTTCTTAGAAAAAAATCAAGGGAAATCATTCCCATCTTTCTTGTTGAGATCAATTTTTGTAAGGTCTACCACTTATCATGAAGTACATGTAGCCATGGACACGGTTTTTAATTTTATCCTATATTTAGATTCTCATACATATTAATGAATAAAATTTTGTCATATTTTGAAATATGATAGTTTATACCAATCTTATATTTAGAAACATCAATATGAGTCACTTTGTGTCCATGTTGATGATGAATAAAGACTAAGAAATAATATAAAAAAGGAGTATGAAAGGGTGATTGTGTGACAAGAATTTTGGTACATTTTGAAAAAAATGAACCTTGTTGTTTTCAAGGAACAATGTTTCAATCTTTTTTTTGTTTTGCGTTTTTTTCTAGCTCCAACATTGTTACGATGATTACTAATAATAGTAGCTTGGTAAACAAGCCAACAAAATTCTACAAGTAACTCACACCTTGAGGATCGAGTGTTGAACCTTTTACTTTTATTAGACCAAAAAGTGAATACATTCAAAATTCCTTGCAAAGTTGGAATGCTAGCTCAATGAAGAGCAACACCAACAAGATATTAATTTTGTTGGTTCATTCCATGAGCCTAATTCAATTGTGTAAAAATTACAATTAGACAATTAAATGAGCAAGGCATGTCATTTTCAATTTTCAAGTTATAAACTTGTGTCTTCATCTTATGAATTATCCTATATGTCCATTGAGAAAATTCTTATTATTTCCCTTACCTGTCTTCTAGAATTTTGAAGTTCGATTATAGGCTTGATAATGTGTAGTTGTCACCTAACATCAAAAAATGGTATTTGGATGGCAACCTTGCAACCCAAGAATTAGGACTTGATTACATGAATGTGTGAAGTTTTTTTCAATTTTCAAGTTCCCCTAATTATATGGGTAAGTGAAGAATAAGGGCTAAACACCTTTTTACCCTCATGTGAAACCCCATGAATTAATTTTTTCCAATTGTTTTGGCCCACTAATATCTTGGAAAGGCGATGTGTCATCATTAACATTTATGCCACTAAAAGGTTGGAAGGAGACAAGAATGGAAGGATGAACTAAACTAGGCTTACCGTGCTTGAACTTAGAGTTTTAATTGAAGTTTTGATTTTCATGGCCTTCAAAAAGGTACCACACACTAAGGTTTAATGGTCCAAGTCCATTGATATTTTCCCCAACCCTTCCATTATGGATCATATGACTAGGTATGGGTTTGAATTTTTTAAAAATGTATTCATTTAGTTAATAACAACTTAATTGTCACATATATAGATGATCATTCTTCTGAAAACATTTATAAAAATTAAATGTGACAATATAATCAAATATATAATGTTTGATCCTTTTTAGCGTAAATGGAAATTAACCATAAAAAAAACATTGATGTATTAAACTTTAAAACATTATTTATTTAAATGATCAATATGAACATCTTATTTCACTTTGTGACAATAATATTGAACAACCACATGTTAAAGATGCATCTAATAGTTTTTCAAAATGTAAATAAATGCAAATAGCTGTTTATTCTTACAAAAATAGATGCAAATAGATGAAATATTAAATTTATCTCTTTTCTTGGTTAATGCCAAGGTAAAACATATGTGTATAGTTTCAACTTTTGCATCTTGTGATCGTAATAGATCAAATTTTAAATGTAAAAATAAAGTTTGAACACCATATTTACCAAGAAATTTCAAACATATTTGTTACTTACTTTTATTATACTTTGTATGCAACTTATTATAAACTCAATGGAATCAACAATGGTTTGACAATAATATTTGAACATGTTTTGATTTTACTTTCTTCCATTTATGTTCAACATATGATTTTTTGAAAGTGCATTTGTCAAAGATTTTTTAAAATAATACTTGACTATGTTTTCACCCTTAAATGATTAGCTGAGGTATATAATGAATTGTGTGGGCAATTCTAGAATGTAAAACATAATTTGTGTGTTGATAAAAATGATAAAAAATATTGAAAAATATTCACCCATGCAAACAATACATGAAAATTGGACTTTGCTAGTATGAAATGAATATTTGGTGTTTGGTTAATGCTAAGTCCAAGTATGTGTAAAAATTTTAAGTTCATTGTGATGCATGTCATGAAAATATTAATCATCCAATTGAATATATGATTATCATCGAATTGATAGATGATTAGAAAAATAAGAATCACATTGTCACATGTGATAACTTTTTGTCTAACCTTACATTGTTTAAAGGTCTTTTTCCAAGTTGGGGTGCATGCCACATTTGGAATTGTAGGACCAATTGTAAGTGGTGGCCTAATGTTTTGACTATTGATCCAAAGAGAGAATTAAGAGTACAACACTAAAGATTCACACATTTTTCATTTATTGCTTGCAAATAGAATTCAAAAATCTAGACTTCTAATAATTTTGTACATAAAGCCACAAGGTCATTCTATGTACATAGAACCCACATGTTCAACAAAAAAAATTCCCAATCACACTCACTAGACTTAACATGCTTGGACTTGTTATCATTTTTATTTAGGGTCCAATTTGTTAAAGATGTATTAAAAATTGTTGTCAGGTCATCATTTTTTTGTACTCCTTTTCATACTTTTTATTAGTCTTGTTTCACTGAACATGAACATAAAGTGGATGATATGGTGGTTTAAGATATCATATTTCAAAATATGGCAAATTTTAATGTGTAAGGGAATCAAAATGTAGGGTATAATTAAGGATTGCATTCAAGATTGCCTTTACTTTGTCATTGGTGGTACACTTTAAAAAGTTTGAATTTTATAAGTATTTTCATATAGGGTACATTGAAACATAAAAAATAACACATTAGAAAAAGAAATCAATAATCTCGCAAAATCTATATTTTTATTTTCCTCATGTTGAATAAGTCATGTTGTATTATCCCCACCTATTACCACCACCTACCCCCCCCCCAATATAATTAATTATCATAATAATAATAAAAAATTGGTATGAAGGGGAACTCATTGTTATTGATCACATTTGCAAACTATCCAAGATATTTGTTTGCCTCGAAAAGGATGAAAATCAACAAGTTTTTTGTAAACTTCTTTTGGATGGTCAACTTCAATGATCCATTACTCATTCATTTCAATTCCTTTTTGGACAATTTTTTCCTCTCATGATTCATATGCATGTGTTTTCATATACCACCACACTTTTATGGTAAATGGAGCACAACATCTTAGTCCAAGTCTCCAAAAAATTTCATTTTTGAAATTGCCCAAAACAAAAAAATGAGAACTTGTAACAATGGCAATTTTCCATTTCTCATCCAAATTTCATTTTTTTCACTAAAGCATTTAGCTTGAAGTCTTGCTCAATTACATTGAGTTAAAATTTCAAAATTCTGACATATGTATGACTTTAAAAAACGTTTGTTGGGGGGGGGAGCGTTTCGTTCATTTTTTGAATTGGGCCTATTTTAAAGCTAGAATCAAATCTTTTTTCAACACTAACTAGCCATGACCCTTTTTCATTTGATGTCACATGTTTAAAAATGAGTTATATTACTTGTTTTTTTGTTACAATCATGCAATGCAAAGTGTTAGTTATAGACAAGCTTTTAATTACTTGGACGTCAAATTTCTTAAAGATGGATTTGCAATGCACGTTGTGACAATTTGAATGTCATGTGGATTGGAGGGTTGGAAATATGTGCAAGGATCATGACATGATGAACATTGTTTTTTCAAAACATACATTTGTAAGTTGAAGAATGGTTAGTGAATTCAAAAAGTATCAAGATAACAAAAAAGGATTTATTTCAAGGGTATTTACAATTGTTAAAAGTTTCATGATATATGAAAAAAATTCTTGAAATATTGTTTGAGAATTGACAAAAAGAAAGTAAATTGAGTTTCGACAACCTTATCTAATTTCTGAAGTTAACAAAAGGTGCATGATAATGAGTTGCTCAAGATGTAAATTGATGTGTTTTAAGGAAGTAAAGGTGAAAACTTTGAAGTGTGTCTAAGAAAATATTTTTAATATTGTATTAATAATGTGCTTTAAACATTTGTGAATTGGTTATACTTCTTTTTCAATTTCTTAAAATGTCCAATATCACATCAATTTGAACAACATCTAAAACATCAAATGAAATGATTAATGCCTTAATGAAAAGTTTCTTATGTTAAAAATATTAGTAGAAACTCATTCTTGAGTTGAGTGACCTAAAATAAAGAGTTCCAAAGATATTGTAAAAGGATAAAGGATCATGAAAGCTAAAAAACAAAGATTTCAAGAGTGTTGTAGGGCACAAGTTCACTAATGGACAAGTTCAATTTTCATAAGAATTAATGCACTAGTGTTGAAGCATCTCATTGGCAAATTATTTATCAAAATTAAGGCAACAAGTGAAATGCAAGTAAAAAAACATTTGATGAAATTGTGGTGATTGCTACATGGAAAAGATTGCACGTTTAAAAATTGCATATCCAATAAAACCTATGAAAATGGATCAATTTGTAACTAAGTTTGAATCAAGAAATCATTGAAAGGTAAATATTTGACGGAACTCATCATGGAGTAGATGTTAAACCAAATGCCTCAATTGTTATATAACCCAACAGAGAAAAAGGGTAAGAGATTTGTCAATAGCTCAATGTTTGAACCATTAACAAATGGGTCATCATTTAAGAAAAGAGACATAATGCAAGTTAATGTCCAAATTAAAAAAAATAGAATGTGATTTCTTCCATTTGAAATTCACTGCTAAAAATGTAGGTCAAGCTACAAGTGCATCTTATTGAAGCTATGAGTGAAAAACACGAGAAAGCTTTGAGGAGTATGGGGAAAGCTTTGTTCAAATAACAACCTGCACAGAACAAACAGAAGAGTTTTTCTTTATGCTTCTAAAAGCCATGATGCTCTTGAACAGAGTAGAATGAAGGCTACCGTGCCCAACATGTCCTTGTGGCCAGTAGAGAACAAGGCTGTTCACTGCAGGTAAACATCCGAGGGGCCCTACACAAGTGTGCCAAAGCTCCAAGCCAAAATTAAAACCACGCCTTACCATCCTAACATCACCGAGCAGATAATGGCTTACCATAAAAGCCACCTACCCATGACACTACCTTCAACCACCAAGCTTCCACAATGCCACCACCACCTATATTCAAAACATGTCTCTCTCCAGTGGCTTCTTTCAGCACTTCCAAGTGCAAAGTAACAGCCAGGAGAGCTATCAATGCCTACCACCATGAGCCCCTTTGGACTGCCAGGATGCAAAAAGTAGCACACCAAAAAACTTATGAAAGGATCTTTAACTCTGGATTTTGACAGTGACAATCCTCCATGAACCCAAGCCCTAACTGAAAGTGCTAGGCTACCTGGTTACCAATCACAACCCTGAGTTCCACTTGAAATAAAGCTCAGCACAACAACCAAATATATGCATGACTTCTGAATGGGTGATGAATATGGATACTCTTTGGACCTCAAAAGTTGCCTCCCACCAGCCTTGGGGCAGGTACCTCAAATCCTGGAAGGTTTGAAAGATCAGCCCTTCACCTATACTAAACCCACCACATATGTTACTGACTTGTTTTCCACAGCAGTGATATTTGTAAGAGCAGGGTACTGACAACTGGAACAATACCTTCCAGTAATACCCAGATGTGGTAGACACCAGCACACAAATCAATAAACATTGCCCAATCTAATCTGATCCCAGATGAAAGCATGGCTACAGACCAGAAAGCTCACTTGCAAAGGGAATTCTTATTTTAATTGACCCAATGTTTGCATTGGCTTCATGTAGTAGAAGTACCTCAGATTTGTAAAGGGTGAGATGCACATCTCTATGGAAACCACTTTCTACCAACAAAATCTCAGATGATACTATGCAGCCCAAATCAATTCAAGCAATGTGTATTGTACAAATTATATGTAGATAGGTAACATGGCCATTTCACAGCAAGTTGGCCATGCAGCCTAATGGGGAAAGGGCAATCAATTAATGTCTCAAACAATCAGCAGGTAAAGAGAAGAATCTAGGAAGATAAAAGAGTTCTGTGCATAGATATCACAACTTGCGTCGTCGGATTTTTGAAGGATGTGTGGGATAGAAGCTATCAATGTCAATAGCCTGCAAAATGTCTCCAACTTTGGACAAGTAGGAGGAATGTCCCTTCACTATCTCTGTCACATCTACCTGCCAATCATCACCAACCCTGGTATCTGTTAGTGATGCAAATGACTGGTTCTGCTAGTCACATCCAAATGTTCATCATGACATTTCTTGGAAACCACCTGTCTCCCCTGAACAGCAGCTAACAGAGATATTCCACATTCCTCCACTTTTTTAGTAACACTAGATTTCAATAGGCACAATCACAATATACTGAGACACAATGTAAAGCACATGTATGTATCTACAATACCATAACACTAGGAAATCAAAAAGCTGAAACTCACATTTTCAATGCCAGGGATGTTCACTGCTTGTAGGCCTGCTAGCCCTTGTGTAAGGAAGCTGCAAGGATCATATACACATTAGTTACCACCAATATGCAGAGACTGTTGGACCACAGATTTGATCTCTGAAACAATGCACTATCTTACTCTTTGATCCATTGGCTCCTCAAAAGAAATATTCTTTCTATCTAGCTTTTCCTTTCTTTTAAGCAATGTACTAAGGTGAAGTCAACCTCAACTGAAGTGACCTACCATATACTGACACACAATGTAAAGCACACATCCAAAGTATCTCAACCAAGAATGATATACAAATAGACTTACGTTGCTCGATAGATTACCCCAAGCATCCAATCATTTGTTGAGTAACCATTAATGAAACGTCCTGCCACAACCTGATTTCCACATCGCGCCAGAAGAAATTCCAGAATGCATATAGGAGGTACTAACTCACAAATTACTGTTCAACAACTTCAACAAGAGACCAACCTTTTTTGAAAGTCACAATTTCAACAAGTCAAAGTGAGTCAACTAGTGTTGGTCATTTGAGATGGGTTTTGCTACAAGGTCTCAGCACTGGAAAAGGCCTTCTTAAAAGCATTACTAATGACTCACTGGTGTACACAATCAGTTTCAAGATTAAAATTTTTGATAATCATCTAAAGAGAATTGCTAAAGGGCACCTTGCGCACTGTCTGCCACTGACGTGTGTTCAAAACAAGAGGTGCTCCAAGCAGTACCACCCGCTCCACAATGCCACCTGTCCACCCCTCAATTGACTTCATCTCAAACATTCAAGAATCCTATACTGCCTACCAACTGCATTCAGCTTGAAACATATCTCCAAAGGTCTCTTTCTTCACAAACTTTCAAGTCTCAGTGTTGTACATTGCTCCCTCATGTTCCTGAGAAAAGGGTGTATGAATAGACTTTCACTGATTCCTTTCGGTTTCTGAGTAAATTGGGTTTTATGAATGGGGATCTTGAGCTGTCAACTGCAAATTATATTATTTGTCCATAGACTGCATCTTCTTGGTTTTGTCTTTACTTCTTACCACAAGTACTCTTAGTCGGTATGTGTAGTACCTGAAATTTTGGCTCTACACTCAAGATGGCTGTCCAATATCAAAAATTTACAAATGCTAATTTGATCTCTTGACCATCCAGAAACATTATCAAACATTCTGAACAATTACCAGTATCTCCTCTCTTTGCTAGCTCTTCCAAGCATGCAAAAACTACACGAGCACCCAAGGAGAATCCTATCAGTGTCACCGGCCTGCCATCAAGCACAATTTCAGTACGGGAAACCACCATAAGCACACATGAAAAGATCTTACTAGGATTTTGCCACAGGCATATATCAAGCTGATTTCACTGCCTTATTTCTCACTCATTAAGTTACTTGTACATACTGATACTGATAAGTCAGTTTTTGCAATCCTGCTCTGCATAGAAAGAGCCTAATTCAAGGAAATCAGCCCCTGTATCTGTTGTGAGTACTGATGCAATGGGGTGGAAAATATGGATTTGAGGATAGTCATCACGCCCATCACCCAAGTATGACCAACCCTAATCCAGCAAACTGATTAGAATATGTACTCAAGACAATACAAAAGGGTAGAAAAGGACAACAACAATGGTTCTGCTTATGGTGGTATGTTATATGAGATAAACAAAAAAGACACCGACTAAGGTTCTGATTATGACGTACCGACTGCCTTGACCACCTTTTAATAGAACATCTGCCAGTACCTTGCCAGCCTTGTCTGATCTGTAGTCCAAAGTCCAAACAGATGTACCAAATCTTGTCAAATCTCACACATGATACTATCATTCCAAACATGATTGATAAGCTCAGCACTGGCACAATCATACATCCAGCAAACCAAACAAGCAACTAATCTCCATTCGACCTCCAAAAGTCTGGGATCCAGAGGGTGCAGAGACCTTCTGGTCAATTATCACAATAATGAGGTATGAAACAGCTTATGTTCATTCTGGCAGAAAATGAATGAGCCACAAGAACTCCAAAGTCAAGGATGAGTGATACATCCCTCTGTGACTGAGTGTGCAAGATTACTAGTGGAGGATTTCCTAACCTGTTAAGAGCAAGAGTCCATTTGCTATCAATGAAGTCAGTGGCACCAAGTAATGTGGCTGGCCAAGCCAGTGCAGTGAGAAGGCTACTCAATACAGTCAACATGGCTCCTCGCTTCATCATCTCTTTTGCAACACCTGCAAGTACAACCCACACAAAAACACACAAAATTGTCATGACTACATGTTTGCAGTGACAAGATAGACTATTCTCCTTGCAATCTACAGTGGACGTCATCTCAAAAGTCAATTCAGCTGTACAGAACTTTGGCCTAAAACTGCATTTCCAACAGTATTTACACTAAAACCCTTGGCATTGTTCTCAAGAGAAGTCACATTAAGGGTCAAAAAAGTGCAGTGGGTACTTAAATTTACAAAATATAGCACAACATGACAGAGCAATCCCAAGTACTAAATGTTAAAATCACTTACTCGAGGCAAGCCAGTCTTGTATTGCAGTACTGACAGCGATTACATGTTTTGACTCCCAGCAAAGTGCGTACCTTCATTCCACAACCCCCCCTTAATGAGAAGTTGATCCAAGCTCTTTAGCAGAAGTCCAGTTCTAACCATGTCAGTAGGTGAATCTGTCTCAAAGAAGGTCCTGAAATAGTGAATAACTGGTGGAGACAGCAGACCTCTCTAGATCGCCATCTGGTCCTTCCCAGGGATGGATAAAATCTTGCCGTTTGAAAGCAATGCCTGACACCATAATTGCAACAGCCAATCGCTGAACCCCAAAGAAGATGCCATCCCACCATCAGTTCTATCACACCAGGTCATGGTCATATTAGTAAGAATGGAAAAGTTATCAACTCAGAGAAACAGAATAATGCCAGATGATAAGCTAGAGCAAGTCATGAGAGAGCATAGACTCACTCCTTGTTGGTGGTTTTCCCCAATTGGTACAAACAGAAACTCCTCAACACCACCGATTCTTCGGGCCATCTTGTATCCTGTGAGGCCAGCCCCCGCAGCTGCACAAGCAACTTCTGTGTATTGAATTCTACTTTAGGAAGGTTCTTATTAAAAATGAGGGCACATCCTCCCCAATGATCAAATGCCAATTTGTTCATCACTGTTGCTCAAGTCCACTGAAGTTATGTGCAACATAATCAAGCATCTACATCATGCACATGCTGCACACTTCCCTTACCTCCAAAAGAAGCAGCAACAGCAACAGAACCCATAGTTGTGCCTGTCAGTGCTGCCACTGTAGCTAGACCACCAGCTCCTAAAGCAGGAACTGCTGTCCCTATGGTTGCCATAGCTGCTGCAAGTGCCGGTGCTGCAAGGCCTGGCAGTCCCATCCTGCATTGTCAGAGATATTGTGAAGAGCATAAACATAGAAAACTACATTAAGGTCATATTTCTGTCATGTTTCATGCTCATATGCCGATGACACATCATACCATTATCTGTGCTACTCCTGCATTGCATACCTCCAGTGATTGCTAAGAGTGTGCCTCCTGTTACAGCTGCTGCACCAATTACGCCCCCTCTTTTTAGATTTCGCCACTTTCTTCTCACAGCTTCATCATCATCAGCCTGCCTCTCTGCTCTCTCTTGAGCATCCAAGGCCATATAAGCCACCATTATTTCCATGCCAGCCTGAAACAGCCTCCCCCCACATCCATCAGGCACCAGAGTTATGAGTTTGCAATACTCACATGTGAGTTGTTGACACTGTGATTATGGTACAATGTATTGAACCATAATAAGGAGCTGTATCTGAGCCATTTCTAAACCCCCATTGTAATGCAGAGTGGTTTCTACATTGCATGTCAAGCACAGAAAAGCTTCCATGCATATGTGCCCAGTTTCAGCAGCTTACAGTGGGTTAGCATTGAAATTGAAGCTGACAACATTTTCAGGGCTCATCTCCTACTTATAAAACAGAACTCACCACCTTTCTCCAGCTAATGTCAAGCCAGAGTGCAAGCAATCGGATTGCCACCCGTTGGCGTGCATCATAGCCCACACTTAGCACTGAACTCTCAGCATTCTCTTCTGGAAAGTCAGTCACACAGGCTGCCAACAGCTCATGCAACACAGCCATCTTTCGTTGCTTTGTCTTAAGCCTCACTTCAACCAATCTGCTGTCCTCCCCATCATTTGGTGAACTGCTCTCAGAGTGGCTCCTCTCCATCCCCTTAGTCTTCCAAAAAAGATGACCTGCTCCCAGAAGGCTTCACATATCTGAATATATATATACTCTCTTCCACTTCACAACTATTATTGCCATCAACTGAACACCAATGTTCATATCAACATCAAACAATTAATGCACTGACACAGTTGTCAGTGGTCTTATCCTATAAGCAGACAACACAGCCCAGGCATCCCAGCTCCCAGAATGATATGTGATGGCTACCAAACAAGATCTTAAATGCCAGAGGAGCCCTAGTTATGATCAAGAGGGTCTGGCTGTAATAAGCCCAACTAGCAGCCTTCACCTATTACATGACTGTCAATTAAGCACATCTATTTCCAGCAGTGCTTGAGTTGGCTCTTCTCATCTTCCTATTGAGGATAACAGAAAGGATTACACCAAGCATGAGATGCTCAACAATGGCACACTTGACAGCCATAGTTGATGAAACAAAAACCTTCATAGGTAGAAACTTTTGATTGGAATAGACCATCTACCACTATCTTCCTTTCCAACTGGGTATCAAACAAAGAAGAATGCATAGTTCCATTGTACCTACAGTGCTGCTTAAGTGGCCATTGGTAGATGTCCCATAGCTCGTAGAAACAGCATCCACTTCTTCTGTGGAAGCAACCTCAGTTTGGTCACATGAAGACAATTCATTCTCCTCTTCAGAGAGCATCCGGAGAAACTGCATTATAGACTCAGGAAATTTGAGCAAAAACATAAACCAGTGTCCTTTGCCAAGTCACTCCTTCCTTAGTCCCAAGCAAAGACAGTGTCTGCCTGTCACTTTGCAAACCAAGTATGATGACCCCTGAATTAACAGTTACAATGAGACTGGCAATACTCTCAACCTCATGCCCATTCCAATTTCAGATTTCTTAGAGTGTCCAGTAATAAGTTGTTCTCATTTGGGAGGAAGGCATGCAGAAATCAAAACGAAATTTTAAAGGAAGAAAAAATCACCGATCCAATATGGTGCTTAGCATCCGGTGAGACAGACATGACCTCAAGGGCAACCCATGCTTTCTCCTCAATCCTCAACCACCTGTGTCATCCAATTCACTGAGTGTCAAGATTATGATCCCTTATCTGCTGTGAGAACATGATCTCCTACATTTTGGCTGTTGAATGACAATGATATAGGCACTGTCACTGTGACACAATCTCTTACAAGGTATCTCCAGCTGTGTGTCAAGCATCGATCACAAATGTACCTCCTGAAAAGGCCATTGCTGGGTACATTTTCCCTCCAAACATTTGTCTGACCATTTGCAGAGAAGGCAAGTGATAAAGAACAACTCATCAACATCTGGCTGATAGCACAAAGACTAAAAATGGTAGGAGACCCTCAGAAGCACAATCCCAAGAAAACTTGTGTTTTGAGTGAGAGATTTATGATTCCTATCAAATCCAGTAAATATCCATACGTATGAAGTGTGTGGGAATCATCTATTCTTGAATTTTGATTCATGGACAATGTGAATTAGAGAATTCAAGGGGATATGAGAAATCCCAAACAAAGAAAGTGGCAAGAATTTGTACCTGAGTCTGTCAGGGGAGCTCTAAGATCTAAATAGAAATTTAAACCAGAAACCAGTGAAATAGGAGGGACCTGAAAACATGGCGCAGCAAGCATCGCTCCATAGAAGTCCATGGAATCTCATTTTCAAGGTTGAAAGAGGATGTGAAATGTGCATCGTCAGGATCAATATCCAAGGTTACTCCAAGCCCAGATGGCAATGAGTACTGTTGCATCTGTGCTTGAGTAAGGGCCAGAGCCAAAAGCCCCCCCGCAGCATACCGATGAATATAGCTCAATTCTGCCATAGTCAATGTTAATAGTCTGCTTTGATGACTCAATTCCTCCACCACTTCGATTTATTGTCCTCTCTTCACCTGCAAAACCTGGTGGCAATCCCAGAATAATGACAAATTGTACTACCAATATCCACCTGTCTGTGGTGAAGTCCTGTGCCACTGCTCTAAGATAAGAAAGAGCTATGACTAGGTCATCTCCATGACATGCATAGAATCACCCCTGAAGCATTAAAGATGTGCTTACCTACAATGTAAGGGCATCAAGCAAATTTATTGTGAAGCCAAGTCTTGACCTAACCCAAACCCTCTATCCTAAACCCTTCCTCCTCCATGTTCACAACTCCATGTTCCTTGTGGCCATGACTTCTGTTATCAAAAATTTAGCAGAAAAAAAGCATGCAGGCAGCAGCGGCAGCAGCAGAAGCAGAAACCTTAAGTTTCCCACATCAAAGAATCAGGCTTGTTCAATTTGAACCATTATCCTCCTAAGAGTACATTGTTACCAAAGCTCAATAGGCAAAGCAGAGCAGGACACAGCAAATTCAAGCATGTCTCAACAGGCTGAAGTCTACACGTGGGACAATCTGCATGCCTGCTGCTGCTGCAAGAAAGAATCCAGAAGGACAGCAACTGTGCAAATGACCTAGCAAAAATTGGCAAGCAAGGGAAAGCCCTAACCCTAAACAGATGCCTGTAACCTCCAACGTTACTCGGAGCCTGCAGATCCACAATTCCAAACACAAATCACAACATTACTGGGGAAATTAAATTCGCCGCAAATATTCTTCATGGTCCAAATCCCTGGTTGAGGATCCAGCTACAAAACAGGGAACCCCAAACATGGCTGAAAGTTGGGAAGCATACGTACCCCGGAGACAAGAAGAAGAAGAAGAAGAAGTGTTGCTACCCAATTGGTGTTTGATCAATTGTTTGCAATCCTCGGCAGCAGCAACAGATGGAGATCTCGTATCATGGCCCATAATCCATCAAACTCTTTCTCATGTCGATTGTAAAGACGAGGAAGAAGAAGATCTGTTTTACGTGTCTCCGACTTTCTCTCTCTCTCTCACGACGCCTGGTACCAGGTCTAATTTATTTATTTTAATTAATTAATTTTTTTGCACAATTGCTAGTTTTGAAGAAGCTTGGTGTCCTAGACAGACTTTTTCTTTTTCTTTTTCAAATGGACCAAATTCGCCATATTTTGAAGAAGAAAAAAGGTTTAAATCGCCATATTTAGTCCATGGGCTCTTGAATTTCATATAGCCGAGTTTCAAAATTAAAATTGAAAAATCGCCATTTTGCAAAAAAATATTTTGGAAAACAAATATTCTGTTTACAAGTTTTCTTTTAAAAATAAAAATAAAAATTAGAAAATAAAATGAAAATAATTACCATAGTTACCTACAATATGAAAGGGTGCTTAAGATTTTTTTAATTTTCATATACTTCATGGTATTGTCAAATTTGCCAAAATATATTTATGGATGATTGTCATTTGAGTAATATCACACAATTGAAAAAATAAATATCACTAAGAACATGTAGAGACAAAAAATGATGATCATCCCTAGTAAGTAGATTTAGCCAAATTTGGCTATAAACCAAATATGAAATATAAATCAACCTTTTTTATTTATGGTTGGGTACACATTGAAAACCAATTGAAGAAATCTGATGATATTCAATTAATTTGATTATTTCTCTCATTTCAACAATTGAAAAACCCTCTAAAATTTATAAAATGAAAATAAAACTTGCATGACAAATTTGTGTGTTTTGAAATTTCAAATCACCAAAAGTGAATTTGAGAGCACATATTTAAATTGAATTTAAAATTAAAACATAATTATTTTTAAGCTAACCCAACTTATCATTAATCACTTGAAACTTAACTCAACAGTTAAATCAAAACACTTGACAACTATCATGTGTTACTATTCACCAAACATATCGATGATTTCAAGATGAATTGATATGCTTGTTGGATTACATTCATCCATGACTAGGCTTATATATTTCATTAATCGCAATAACCATCAAGTTAGTTGCACCCCTAGACATATACTATGTTGTAATGTAATAGAAATATTTTTTTTTGTATGTATTAAAGTTGCATTGAAAATATATTTGTGCATAAATTGTCCATATATTGAATTTGGAATTTTATATTTAAATTATGAAAATTGTTATTTGAATTTGAAAACTTTTATTTGTATCCAAAAATTGATATTTCAATTTTTTTTTTATTCAATTACTAATAATTTTATTTAAACTCAAAAAAGTATTGAAGTTCAAAATGGATATTTGAATTTCGAAAAATGACATTTGAATTCTAAAAATTATTATTTGAATTTAAAAACTTAATATCTTACTTCTAATTTTTTTTATTAAATCTGAAAATGGATATTATTATAATGATTAATATTAAAAGCCTATTATGCCTACTAGAATTATTATTATTATTTAAAACTATAACAAATGAAATAGTAATAATAAAATAGCTAGCCTAAGCGCCACGTGGCCTAGGTGGTTTAGGCTTAAGTGCCATGTATACCACGTTAGTTAATATTTAAGCAACATGAATTAATAAATAGTAAGTTAGATTAATTAGTAGTTGTTAGGTAATGCTAGATAATAATTTGTAAGTAATAAGTAAGTTAACATGTAGTAGGTTAAGTTAGGTATTAATTTTTTAAATAGGTTAGGTAGCTAGGTAAATAATAGTCAAGTAAATAAATAATTATTTAGTTGTTAGTAAACTTAACTGTACATGTCATAATTGTGATTAATTTGCAACTAGGTTGTGATCAAAATGTTTATCCCATATCGTTTTTCTTTCATTTCAAATTTTTAAACCATATATAAAAAAGGTGAACTAAAACCACAAAAAACATTAAAATGGAAATACCATTTGTGATGAACCAATAAAAGAAACTCAACCCTAAAAGTTAAACCAAAAACCAAAAAAGATTTAACATAGGTGCCACATGGCATAAACCACATAGGTGCATTGTGGCATAACCAATTGCATGTGACATGTGACTTAACTTAACCTAAATACCACATGCCAAAATTTAGCCTAAATGTCACATGGCATAACTTAGCCTAATGTCATGGACATCACTTTCACATGACAAACGAAGTGTATTCATATGAATGTTCACCATAACTCATAATTAACTTTTAGTTCATTCGTAATTAATTTTCAATTCACTCATAATTAAGTTCCAATTCACTTTTAGTTCATTTTTAGTTAAATTCAATTTTTTTTAATAAATTTTTAGTTAACATTTAATTAAGTCCTAGTTAATGCATAGTTCATTTGTAATTAAGAAACTTCTTAAAAAATTTCCATGGTTAGTGGGCACATGGAAATCTCTATGGAAATTTCCTTTAGCTAGGTTCCCAAAGGGTTATAAATAGAGGTAAAACCCCATTACCTTTAATTTTTTCAACATTAATTTGAAATACAATTTTGTTTTCTTTTCTTTGTGTTTACATTTTCTTACTTCACCACAATAATAATATGTTTATACTTTGATTTTGCACACTTCCTGTTTTTAATTTTAACTTTTGTGTTTATGTTTTGGTTCCTTTGTTTCATATCTTGGATTTAGACTTAAACACATCCTTTCGTTATGTGTCTTTGTAGTTTTTGTGCCCATGACACCTAGATGCCACATGGCATAACCTAACTTAGGTGTCACATGTCATGATCTAACATAGGTGTTATATGGCCGAATTTATCCTAGGCACCAAATGGCATGACTTAACCTAGGTGCCATGTGGTTTCATGAATCATAAATGCCACATGCCCCAACCTATCTACCTACCTATACCTATGGGTCAAAGTGCACTCAAAGGAGCCATAAGCATTACTTTACATTAGGATTACATGTTCTTTTTCCCTAGAATAATTTTTCATGTGAATGATTTTTTGAATTAATTTTTTTGCAACTTGTATGAAAAATGATTGAAATTTCCTCAATCAGTCCAAAAAAATTATTAATCATTTTTAATAAATATGAATTTATAAATATATATATATTCCTTGCAAATTTCATGTTTCATCTTGAAAAATGATAATAATTTGAAATTATATCAATTTTTTTTTTAAAAGTTGAATTTAATGTAACATAAGCTACCATTTTGTTCAATACATCATTGTATTATACCCCATTTATATATATCTTGAAATTTTGAAATTATAAATTTTCAAATGTACATATTTTGAATTCTCAAAGTTTTAAAATTCCACATTTTTTATATTGTGAATGTTTTTTTAGTGCGTCTAATAGCTTATTATCATTTCATATTTTTTATCATCAATTTAGTTTTTTTATATGAATCCTTTGAAAGTCATTTTGTAAAAATGTTCTTTTCTAATGACAAAGATTTCCAATTTTAAAAGTCCTTAATTAAACCAAAACCTAAAATTGGACCAAATGGATTTTTGATTTCAGTTTTTTGACATTCATGTGTGTTAAAAAGGAACAATGTGCCATGATTACCATAGTTTCAATAAATAAATAAATCTTTAATTTTTTATGACAAAATCTAACATCTGATGCCTTTTATGGTTCCTTTGAGTGTGTTTTGACCCCTACTTAGGATTATTTACCTACCAACCTATTTCACAAGTTACCATGTGGTAATTTTTGATAGGTTACCAAAATAATTGTAATTATAATCACATATTTGTGGCACATAAATTGTATTCATATGATTTGGTAAAAAATCCTTCATATTTGCTTATCACAAATTTCATCCAAAATTTGATGATGTCATTGTTGACATCATTTTGCTTGCGACAAATTGACATTTGCAACTTGTTTTAGATTTGACAATGCAAAAGTAGTTGCAAAATGTCACTTGTGACAAAAAATCATCATAAACATTAATTACAAAATTTGACTTTTCTTCCAATATTTGTGTAGTTTACAAATATTGTGAAACATAGACGAATTCCCATAAAAAACCTTAATTTGGGGTCTAAAAGGCCTTGATTTGTGTCAACTTATGAAAAACCCTAACACAACCATCTTAAAATGCTAGATTAACTCACCCAATCAAATCTTGCATCCCTAACAATGTGATATTGTTCAATAAGGAATGTTAACAACCATGTATTATTGACATTGGCACCAAGTTGGAATATCATTCTTGTAATATCATAACATGACACATTGAGGTTTGCCTAGTCTATGGGTCCTTCTCCACATAATGGTACCATTGTACTTAGATGCCAAATTGTAGCACCACAATTAGATCGGAATTAATGCCTCTAAAAAAATCCAATAAACTTGTTCCATCCTTGAAGATATTACACTTAATAACATTAGTAATTAATGGGTTCAATTTCAATGACCCATTACTACTATCCATGAATAATTATGTGTTTGGTGATGGCAAAATGTAACAATCTTGATGAATGTAATGATTAGCCAATGTTTGTAATTTTGATAATGTGCCCCATGGTGATATGGAGTCAAGTGTCAACTCTTGGATGAGCAAGTTCCCACTTATCATTAACATCACCAATTCACTACTAGGGGCTAAGTAAACCCATCCATGAATGGAACCACTAGGAATGTCATACACCAAAAGTTTGAAATTCATCCAAATTTAGAACATAACATTCATTAAAAAAAAAACATTTCAAATTTCATATCTAAAGATTACCCAAGTCATGTAAAATTTGAAACTTCAATTGGATTTATAATAAGATTAAATTTAATATTCCAAATTAATGATCAAGGAAAAAGTTTCAAAAAAGTAACAATTGGGGTTCTTTTGTTTGGGAACATAAAATCTAGAACATTTCTTTGATCTTTTCTAATGTTTTCAATTTATAGGAAGCCTTAATAATTTTTAAATCTTTGTTTAATAGATAGCATAGATTGAGTCAACCATAATTTTTTGAACAATTTTTGAAAGTCAATATTCAAAATTCATTAAAACAAATTGTGCCATTTGTAACCAACCCACTTGCAATTGGATGCATTTGGTTGTTGCATGTAATTCAAATGGGTTGCATATGCAACTACATTTGAATTTTAGATGATTTTTGGTCATTTTTGTAACTATGGGGTGATTAATTGTTCTTTTATCCTTCAAAATGGATGACTTTTACATTTTGATTTGTGCAAATATGTTATTATATATATACATTTTTTTTTGGTACAAATATGCTACTATATATACAATATCATAAATATATTTGGTTTTGTACAAATATGCTACCAAAGAACTTGATTTCCAAACCATAATTTTGTTTTATTTGCCTAAAACAAACAATGACCCCCTTCATTTCAAAACCAATTTGAATGATTTTTGTGGCTTTGGATGCATTAGGTGGAGGATTACAAAATTTCTTTAAACCTTAGAAATAATGGCATAAGGTCCAAATATTTGTAACTCTTTATTTGCTTCTCTACCCTTGTTGGATCTTAAATTGTAACTAAAATGCAACTATAATTTTTATCCCATATTGGTTGTCATAGCTTTGAAGTTTGGAAACTATTTATGTCTAAATGCATTAGTTCAATGAATAAATGGCAATTGGAATGAACCAAAAAGATATGCGACCCTAAAGGTTAAACCCAAATTTTTTGTAAGGAAAATTATGAACTTTCTTTTTAAAATAAGACCTACATAGCTACTTAAGCCCATTCATTCATTTACCTACTTATTTAGGCCTACTTACCCACCTACCTTACCTTATTTATTTACCTACCTACTTACCTAAATGTCACATGTCAACATATTATAAACCTTATATTGAACGATTTAAATTTATTTAATTAATTTAAATAATACATGTCAAAATGGGCTTGAAATGCCACATGTCTTTAATTGATTGGCTTGAAAATGCACATGTGTCATTAAATTTTTTTTGAGTTAGTTGCATATGCAACTTGTTGTACAAATATGAATGGATGAAAAAATACAAACATACCATATGTACAATATGTCGCATGCAATTGGATGTTGCATATGATTATATTTATTCAATTAAGGCAAAAATCAATTACATGTGTCACATGCAATTGAAAATTACTTGCATATGATAGTTGCAAAAGACATTTTTTATTAATGATTTTTGAAGGGCCATTGCATTCATCTTTACAAATGCAATTAAACCTTTCAATCAACAATTTTGGTCATACCCTAGTGATTATAGTTAATAAACATTTTAAAAAAAAATTATAAATGGTGTAACTTGACATTTAATGATAAGGGTGCAAGCATACAAAAGTAGACAAAAAAAGTATATGTTGCAAGTAGAAAATACAAAATTGTCAACTTTGAAGCATAGAAAGTAGAACCTAATCTTTAAAAAACAAAAAATTACATGAGTGTATGTAGGATGGTATGGATATGTTTTTTAAAGCTTAAGATTTTGTGTTTCCTTTTTTTCCAACCTACTTTCATTCTACTTTCCAAATTTATGTTGTTGTCCCATATTGCACAAAGTAAAGTAAAAGTATATTAATTAATTATCATTTGACCAAAAAAATCATATGTCCTACTTTTAGATTGTTAAAGGATTGTTTTGACATATTATATGCAAGTATTAATGTTTGGGTTCATATAGAAAATCATGTTTTAGACACATAATTCTATTAATTTGGAAAACCACTTTTTAGAAACTTCACAGTATCATAATTGAAAAAATTATATATAAATATGCATGATGACTCAACATCAATATCACAACATTTAAATAGTTTGATTTTGAAAAAGTATTAGACATTAACTTGATATAAATAAATAAAATGATGAAAATAATAAAATACATGAAATATGACCATATATGGTTTATTTAGTATAACGAGTACATTCAAAATTTTGTAGCATTACTAAAAGCCTTAAAATTCAAAAATGCAAATTCTACTTTTCACCTACTTTTATTTTTTGAGCAAGGATCACCAATTGGCTTACTTTAACATGCTTATGCCCATAAAAGTTTAAATTTTTTAAGAACACATGTTAAGAACATTTAAAGAAAACTAATCTTTTATTTATGTACAACTTATGTAAGTGTTTACAATTGTTCCATAGTGTATACATAGGTGGGGAACACAAAGCCCATGTGGTGCAAATTGATAGCGAAAATCACAATTTTAAATAAATAAAATTTTGAAATAAAATTAAATTAGGTCCACTTTTCCTTGAATTTTGGTAAGTTGGTTCCTAGTGCTACCACTCAAGGATGGTTTGCCCAACTTCATTTTAATTATGGAATATGTTACCTTTTAACAATTCAAAACCATGGAAAAGGTTCAAAAATTCAATCAACATAATTGATTTGTTCGATTTTTTAGATGCCCCCATAACCCTTACTGGCATTTAAGCCTTATGATTGTCCCTCGTATGTCATCTTAATTGGTAGTATGTGGTTTCCTCCCAAAAAATTAAAGTAATCCCTAAAGGGTATAAAATTATCTTCCAACGAATACATTGTAAAACATAATATGTGCAACCACCATTCAAGTTTGAATTGTGGTATAATATATTAGTTTATTGGGATTGGTTTAGATCACAACCTCCTATTTGGTTAATGTTCAAATTTTCTCTAACCCATTCATTGATACATTATGATTTGGTATAAGCCTAGTTAGATGTTGACATTGGTCAATCTAAAGCAATCCATTGTTGTTTTGCCCAACATCAAATATTGAACACCTAAATGAAGCAAAAAACTTTAAGGTTGGTACCATCATGCCAATACCCCTTTTAACTAGAAAACCCACACTTTATTACACACTACCACAACACCAAGGACAACACCTACTTTATCAATGGTTAAATACATTAGGAGTTGATAAAGTTAGGCAACAACCATGTGCCAATATGAAGTTTTGTACATCTTTATTCAATTAACCCTAGAAATACTATGAAGGTTGTTGTCAAAATTGGATTTTTATTTGACATAGTCACCATTCATGGCATTCTCCTCATCCTCACATAATGTGGCTGTTAAACAAAACACAACTACTAATTGAACATTGGGAATAATGAATGTTTTGGTGGAAAACAATCGTGCATGATACACCATTGTTGTCACCCCCAACAAATTGTTTGGTGCCTTTATTCCAACAGTGGAATTAAACTTTGTACTTGATATCAACAATACAGTATTGAAAATTAATTCTTATAAGGTTGAAAATTGTATTTGTTAACATAAATGGTAAGCAAACCTAATGTTGAACCTCCCCATTTTGAAGATTTAATATTTCATCAACACCTTGTGATTTTGATGTTTGAGTATTAGTATTTGTCACTAATGCAACCATCAAAAACATTTCAATTAAATTAAAAACTCTAACATGGTTTCCTCTTATTGCCCAATACACATGATCTTTTAAAAAATCTAGCATAACTTCATTTGGGGCCAATGGACTTGAAAACTCAATTTCACAAAAATAACATAGGTCAACATTCGAATTAGAAAATGATGCATCTTTTACTTTTTTAATTTTCCTTGAAACAAACACATTAGATTTCACTTATGTTTGCCATATTCATTGCCATGCTTGTCATTAGAGCTTCTAAGCATGTGAATATTATCTCCATAATGTTGGTTTGACACATAGTTGGCTTAATGGATGACCCCTTATTGGTTGCCCCTTTACCCTTTTGATCTTTTTCAAAACCTTGATTTTTCCTAGCATTTACTCTTTGTGATTGACCTTGCAATGTTTTTAATGTAAAGCAAAACAATGATTGCATCATGCCCATAAACTTTACAATGGGAACATGTTTGGCTAAAGTTAAGGTTGGATGTGGTGGTTTAAAGTGGATAAAGGCAATTTTTTTTATGATGAGGCCCACCACATCTCCAACATTTTTCTTGTCCCCCTTGCTCATAGGAATATGATGCTTGGAAACACAACTTTGTTCTACTTTAGCCCCCTTGGCATTTTGTGGCATAACTTTATTTGGTTGGCCACATTGCTATTGAGTTGACAATGTTGATGAGGTATGTGGATGTAATAATCACCACATGTTCTTCCACCATATTCAACTTGATGTGTTTCAACAATTGAAACACATTTGTTAGCATGGCTTTCGTAGGTTGAAATAACATAACATCTTGCATTCGTCATCTAGGTTCCTTCTACAAAATCCCATACAAAAACTTGACAACTTGTGTTTATGTGACCTTTTGTGTCACAATGATTATAACCTTTTCATTTGTACATATGAATTTTGCAAGCTTTCATGTGGCTTATGTTGAAATTCCTACAAGTTTCATAACTTTTTTATTTGAACCCTTTGGTAAAACTTTTACAACTTTTAGAAGAATTCCACAACATGGTTAAATGCTGACAAAAGACCTTATCCATAAATGGAAAAGCTGACACCACCACTTTTAATGGTTGCACCACTAACACTCCCACTTCCATTTGTTAGAATCATTATTATAAGTTATTGTAATTGTACCTACAATCATAATATCATTTGAAGCCAAAATACCATTCGTGATGGAAACATAATTGGGCAATTGGTATAATCACCTTTTTTCAATATACTCTTCATGGGCATGCTTGAATTCATGATAATCATTTAGTGGTGATTCCTCAAGATATTTAAAACCCTCTTCCATACATGAAGGATGTGAATAGTTGTGAATTATGCATAGATTGCACATCACACTAGCTATCAAATTCATGGATGAAATCATTTAGTTTGATGGTACTAACTGCCCTTCAATAGTAGCAACTAAAATTTGTTCATGTCCTGCAACAATGGTGCAATAATTTATAATTGTTTGGAGCAAAATTTAAAACAAAACAAATGTGGTCTATTAATCAACAACTAAACAATAGAGTTGATCTGATTATCACCTCCAAATACAACTCACAAAAATGTTAATAAAAAGTTTTAACCTAAACCCTCCAATTAAATATTTATACTTATTATTGGATTTTAGACCTATGAAGTTAATTGACCTACAATGCATGAAGAATTGGATAGTAGCCTTGTCCTTCATGGGCATTAACTAAAACAATTATTTAACCTTTAAGACTAATTGCTTAAGCTAGGGAAGACATGTAGCTTTTCACCCCAAAGATTTGACAATATAATATGCACAAGTGTGGGGAATGATCAAACCATGAATTGTACGCCCTATTGAATTACCAAGCAAGTCACACATTTCCCCACACTCCCAACCTTACAATGACTTACGAATAATATTCTAACAACAATAATGAATAAAAAACACAACCTTAAACAATTCCCTAAAAAATTATGACAAAATTCAAAAGTTGACAACGTGGCATTTTACAAATGTTGATGGCACGACATGACGCCACTTGTGGGTTACATGAATGGGTCATTTTCAGCACAAGCACCGAGATGCCAAAAATTGGGTTTGTGCACATGAACATTTTCTTGCACCCATAAAAAAACGTTCCAAATATTTTTGTTTCTAAATTGGTTGAAATTTTTGTTCGCCACACATGTAAACATTCTTTCAAAAACCCAATGGGACAAATAACGCCCCAATTTGACAACATATGCAAAAAATATGAAGGAAACTCCCAGTTAATTCCAAGATTAAATTTTTAAATAATTAAGATTTCATTTCATTCTTTGATTACAAGGTAAAAAGTATCTAAAATTCCCATTTAAAAAATTGTTCAACCACTAGCCCCTATTCAATGACAAACTTGGATGAGAATGGGATGCATGGAAAAGGATGAATGGATGAAAAATCCAAATTATAGATGAAAATCAACATGTGGATGAAAAGTGATTTTTAAAAAAAAAACAAGAAGTCTACCATGTGACAAGTTTGGATTGGTCTTAAACCTATGCCGTCTTAAACCTGGGCGAAGGGGAGGGGGGCTACAAAGTCTAAAAGGGAAGACGGTGTTACATCTCCAATAGCAAAGCTTTGCTTGCATGACCAAATGTTGTAGGAAAGTTCCAATCAATCCGGGTTTGATAACCAGCTCTATTTTTATACCACATTAGTCATCAGACCACAAGCTTCTCACCACGTGTGATGCTATCGCAGATGCTATTGCATGAAGCGCATTTTCTTATTGTGCAACATAAAGTACTAAAAAATCCCATCATCAAAAAGTCCACACTCTCTAGCCTAACTCTGGAAATACTCAACTTCACAATATCCACCATATCCACATAGGTCGATATCCCAATCGAACAAGGGAGGTGCCTCTTTACAGACAACCCAGCTTTTACTACACATAATCTGTGGACCTCACCCCACAGCTTTATATTCTTCACATGCGTTTCAATGGATTTCTTTTTTGTTTATTGGTTTTGTTTTTCTTTTTTGGGAATGGCTTTGTTGTTCTAAAACATTCCATCTTGAAGCAAATTATTTCGCCACAATTTGTGATTCTTGAATTGCACTGGCTAGCACTTGGGTCACAGTAAAAGCTTTCTTCTTTACTATCGTTTTGTTCAGTTTCTCAGGATTCAGGAACGTCTGTCAGCTTCCTGTTATTTCAATGTCAAATCCTCTTGCAATTTTTCTGTTTGTCATTTTCCTGTTATTTCAATGTTAAATCCTCGTAGAATTTTTTTGGGTTGCAACTGGAGGTCACATTATAATAATAGTAGTGCACAATTATTCCTCCACTTGAGGAGCAGATGTTCTGTTTTAATGGCAGGCTTCACCAAAAAAACACAAAACCTCACTCTCTGAAAGTTGCATCAATTTTTACACCACGCAGAGCCTGCAGGCAAGAGAGTTACCGAAATTGGGCATGCACTCAGCTGTCACCTTACACATCCTTAGTAGGCAATATGCCCTTGCCCTCAGCTGCTCCGCTTTACCATTTCATTTCAGCTATAATTCTTCTAAGTATTCATAAAGATTGCCAGCCTCACTTGACAAACAGGAATAGAACTAACCCAACATGCACACACACACACTCACTTGGCTATATATATGGTTCTGAACACCATTCACGGCCACAATTTTCACTTGTTATAAGAAAAAGTTTTTCTAAGAGCACAACTCAGATTGATCCTACAGCTAGCCAGTCCAAGCTTGGCCCTTGTCTCCTGTGTGCAACAACAAATCTTCTTCACCAAATGCCTAGCAGCCATGTGAGGAAAAAAAAAGGGGGGGGGTGACTAACAGTGAATGTGAATCCCAAAAACAGCTAGCTTGTAGAAGTGCACAAAGATGTCCCATAGAGAGTCACAGTTGAGCCATGGAGCTGGAACAAGGCTTCTTTAGATGATCTAATCTCTTGTTTGCCTTGCTAAAAAAAGCTCCAGGGGTTCAATCACCAAGCTCTAGCTTTGGTCTACATCTCAGAGGGAGCCAAAAAAAACAAGAGTTGCAGCTGGGAAGTGATTTGTATGCTGAACAAAGGGGCCAAGGGTAACAGACAGAGTGAAAGCTAATAAAAACTGGACCCATAATCTGTCTCTAGATGTTGCAAGCTTGAGAAAAGAGAGATAGATCTGGTTGACTTCCAGAGCAATTTCTTTCCAAAAAAAGCTTGTGCCAAAAACCCATACCATGTGAGTTGGGACGTTTGGTAAGTCTCGGCTTTCCAAAAAAAGGTGTGTGCAAAAATCCATAAGATAGAGTGCACAATCCTGGAAGAAAGCTTCAAGACTAGTCCACCACAGTCCTCCTCCAAGTGAAGTCTCCTCCAAAAAAGCTGGCTGCATGCTGGAGAATCAGATCCAAAAGGGTTCTTCAGGGCGTGCCTTCAAATCCAGTGTGTAAAAGGCAATCATTGATTGATATACTCCCCATTTGAAGAAGCTCTAGAAATGTGGCAAAAAACACACACACAAACTGAAATATGACATAGTGCAGGTAAAAAATAATGGAGGTCCAGCTTGTCCTTTGTAGTAAGCAGGCCTGCAATAAGTCGATCTTCTTTGTGAGCATTCACAAATTTATGATGATGATGGTGAGAGAGTGACAGTTGATGATCTGCTCCTCCTCCTCACTGATAATTCCATGCTGAAGAAAGAGAGCTCTAATCAACCACCCATATATGATCAAACTTATTTCAAGTTGAGGAAGCTTGGAGATCCAAAAGTACTATTGACATTGAATGAGTCCTCCAAAACGCAAGCAGTTGAAATTTATACTTGGGAAAAAAACACACACACACAGTTCACTGTACATAAAGTTGCTTCATGGTGCTGGGGAGATGCTGGCCAGTTGAAAAAAGTCTTGATCGGTTCTCTTTGTGAGAGATCTCATGAAAACGAAACCCAAAAACCCAAAGGTAAATTGTCACAATCCTGGCTCGGCACTGGTCACATTCAGTCGTCTAGCGTTCGGTACAGTGCTTGGAGACAGCGGACAATCTCATCACTGCTTGTCTCACAACCCTCCTCCATCTATCAAGAGTCATAAGACATGTGGTGGTTACATGATGCTTACAGTATGCAGCTCAAAGGATCTCCTCCAGGTCTGTAGAGATCTCTTGTAGCGCAAGAAGAAATGGGTAGTGCAGTATTATTGTAGAAGTACAAGAAAAAGAGAAAAATTGCTGGATCATTGTAGAAGCTTGAGCCTACCAGGTGGTGGACATACCTGTACACTGCAAGTAAGGTCAATCGAGGTTGATGAGAAAGACAGCATGTTAGCATGAAGGATGACAAGCTTGAGTCTCTCCAATTCGGTAAGGCATTTAACAAGCAATCCCTTCCTCTTGTCACAATGCATGCGGATCATAATACTTCTATCTACAGCACGGGCTTCGATCTCTGGAACAGGGCCATCATCTTCTTCATCAATGACCTCCGCTTCAACCCTATGATCAACTCCTGCAGGCAGCACTGCTGCTGCTGTTCCCTGCATGCCAGTCTTGTCTGCAATGGCCACAGCCAAGGGTTTCTTTGAACTGGAAAGTGAGCGAACCCGTTTCTTCGGCATTTGCTCCTCAATACTCCTCAATTTTTCTTGCAGTGTCTTTACATACTTGATTGCATCCCCAAGTACTGAAGCCTTGTCCATCTGTGACAATTGATCAATCATGTTAAAACCCTAGTCCCTTATGATCTCCCAGAGATGTACAACAGAGATTGCCTAGTTGCTCTCAATGATATGCATAGAGAACTGGAGTTCTCACCAGCAGCAAAATGGTACAGTACTAGGAACGTGAGTAGCAACGAAGGTAGACTTTTTACATGATCTACCTAGAGATATGTTTACCTTCTTAAGGCCGGGGACAACAGCAGAGAGTGCGATGAACCGCTGGCTGAGCTTCTCTCGTCGCTTGCGTTCTGCCATGATGTGGTCTTGGGTGTGACCTGAATTTTTTGTCACACTAGGGGGCACAGAAGGAGCAGGGGGAACTTTGACAGTGGCAGTGGGTGCCATTCCTCCATGGTGCATCTTTGAATGCTCCATGGGGCCCCCGAGCTGCTGCAGCTGCTGCTCTGGTTTCCGCTTGCAGCCACGAATGGATTCTGTAGGAGACGGGGGGCTCAATCTGCTAAGGCCTTCCAAAGAGAATACGTCAGTGTTGCAGCTCTCTTGCACACCTGAGGCAGGTGAGCTTCCTCTCATGTCAACATGATCGGAAGCTGCTGTGGTTCTAACCTGAGCACCCACAACCTCCTCTTGCATACTATAGGGCACAGACATGACAACGCCATCAAGACCGTTCCGGGACATCATGCACTGCTGCTGGTCCTGGTTCAGGTGTACTTGTTGCCGCTGTTGATGCTGTTGCTGCTGCTGCATATCAAAAGAACGGTTATTGTTTCCAGGTGGTTGACTATGAAAGCTGGCAGATGTCATGATCATGGACTGTGCAGAACCTGCTGTAATGGCCTGATGATGTATCTGTTGATGGCTAAGGGCTGAATCCCAGGAGTTAGGCTTGAACGTTTTGTGAGGTCGCTGCTCAAGACCTAACTGTCCATGATGATGATCCGAAGAAGAAGAAGAAGCTGCAAACCCTGCTGCTGCGCCATGAGAGTTTGAGACAGTACTATTACGGCCGACGCAGTAGCTTGCGGGCATCTTTTGAATCTCTTTCTGCTTCAAGCTTTCCAGAGATGAGAGTAGGTCATAGTTCGCATTTTGTGCCGCCACTATGCTCGAATACTGTTCCGAAGTCAAATGGAACAATGGATCCAGCTGTCTCGCCAACGAAGGATCCTCCATGCCCTGTTTTGCACAGAAAAAAATTAGCCGCCATGATGTCGAAAGAGAAGAGACGCAGTTGAATAATGACGCTCTTTCTACTGAAAAGGTCTGCTGGCAACCGACGGAGTAACAACGGCATGTATAGCATTAACTTAGTACCAGTTCCGATAGCCACTGCATTGTCGTAGTAAGCGGATACGCCACTTCCATTCCCAGTGCAGCTAGTCGATCCACCGGAAACTTAGCGTCGTCTACCGCAATCCAGCAGGATCTCAAACCTGTGCACGAACATGGGATACCAGCGAGCTTTGTTATGGAACAAAAAAATGACATAATGACTAGGACTTCTGCCTTGCGAGAAGACCTGACTGGCAAGCTTGTCAGACAAGCGCTCCATCTCGCAAGGTCGTGATTCTCAAATGTCAAATTGAAATGCGAATCCAGCTTGAATCCTCAAACTCCGTCATGTCTTCTTTACAGATCCTCAAAGACGGCACAACTAAGTCATCATGTTCATTCTGCTCATGCTGCATCATGAGCGTTTCTGCCGTTAACTGCAACTGGACGATGATTACGTGGCCCAGGGAGCCAAAACCAGATTTACTACTACTAGCAAGCCAAGAACTACGAGCAGTGCACACCGTTGAAAAAAAGAAAACAGTAGTCGAAAACCGAAAAATAGATACAGATTCAAGCACAAAGTGTATCAAGAAGTTAAAAAATGTACAAGCACACGAATCTCAGACTGGTCCAGAAACCAAGATCTCCCCTTGTGAAGTCAAAGAAACGGATACAATTACACATTAAGACGTTGAACTCGTATCAATATTGGACATAAAATCACACACACACCCCTGTGTTTTTAAAGCATATATATACATATATCTTACCCCGACGGTGCGAACATGATGGAAACAAACAAGCATCACATAGACAACAAAAAAAAACTTGGGACAAAAGAGCGAAAAAACAAAGAAAGGTAGTGTGAAAAAACTGAGATACCTGCGTTGGCGAGAAGTGCAGATCGGCTGAGAGCGGGAGCAGCAGCAGCAGCAGGAGAAGGAGCGCCGCAATCAGGACTCGTGACGGGAAGCGCCACAGCTCTAGAGAAAGAGAGAAGAGAGCCAAGGAATATAAGAGCAGCGATGGAAGGGAAGAAGGGAAGGGAAGGACGAGTTTGGGGGATGGACATTGCTGCTTGCTGCAGCATGGACCACTGCGAAAAAACAGGGGACCAAAACAGGGGACCCGCCGCAAAGCTCGCTCCTGGGCTTCGGTGCCCTACTCCCAGCCAGGGAATGAGGAGCGACCGGAAACCGGAAACCGGATACCCTATACCGGTACGATCTCCACTGCCCCGCTCTCCTTGCCTGCCGGTCGTCTAGGGTCCACTGGCTACTACCGGTGACCCACGTGCACTTTGGCAAAAAACCCATTTAATTGGTGACTTTGTCAATGTGATCAAAGCGGCGGGGCCCTGGAGCGTATGCAGTACGAGTCACCGGTGTAACCGGTTTGCGGCAGGCCTAGTACTGTCCCGTAGGGTTTTTAACTCGGTGGATCTTCCGCCGTTTATTACGGTGGTTCTTTTCACACCAGCGAGAAGAAGATCCGTGTAAATTTAGAAAGGCCAAGAAAGCCCAGAGAAATAGGCCAGATTGATCCACTGCCCACCAATGAAGGATGGATGATAAATGGTCACGAAACAGTTCTCGTTCTCAGTTGGGTTTTCAGTTCCTTAGCTAACAAGTGTGGTTACTTCAGTTGCCTTCCTACATATTACTCTCTACCCTATTATAATTAATTATGGCGCATTCACACCTGATGTTCAAAATCAATGTTAAATGAAAATCTAGGTGGCATCCTAGGTGGTACCCAATGTTAAACGGGTGATCACCTTAGCTAACAATTGTGGTTACTTCAGTTGCCTTCCTACATATTACTCTCTTACCTATTATAATTAATGGTGCATTCACACTTGATGTTAAATCAATGTTAAATGAAAGTCTAGGTGGCATCCTAGGTGGCATCCAATGTTAAATGGGTGATCCCATAATGTTAAAACGAATGTTCATGTAACATAAAAATCTTCACCATAAGTATGACTAGTATGGTGTTAAGAGACTCAACACTAGGGTCCCTAACACCAAGTGTGAACGCACCATATTAGAGTCGGTTCCTTTAATTCTTTTGAGGACCGTGCTTTATGAATTGTAAGAACTACATTGAAAACTGCCACTCGGGTTGGTTCCTTGTCTTTGAGAACCACACAACACTGGAAAAGCCCTTTGGAAAGTAAGACCCGAACACAGGTTAAGTCTAGGATCCGTGGAGGGCCTAGTATGAGGCAGTGGCTACCAAAAAAAAAAAAAAAAGACTCTAGGTCAAGTCTGGGGGTGTTCTGGAGAGAATTGGAGGGCCCAGTTGCTAGGCGGTGGAAAAAAGCCTAGGTCAAGTCCAAGATGCCATTAGAAGAGCAAAAGAAAATGGTGGCCCTTGGATGGATGGATGAGTGGGGCCTAGGTTGCGGTAGAGGAAGGGGGCCACTCTGAGTGCTTTTGATTGGCCAGCCAGCCAAAATGTTTGGCCCAGAGGTCACATTTTAAATACTCTCAATTCATTTTCTCTAATATTTCGTTGTTCATGGATGAGGATGCAATGGCCTCGGATGAACAAGCACCTACACTCATACATTCACCTTCTTGAGTGAGGCCTCAACTTAGGCTGGAAAATACTTAGTGAGGGCTCATTATGGGAATTTTGAGCACTTCTTGGCTCATTGTTTGACCTCAAGTTATAAATAAAATATTATTTGTTTGGGGCCAATTGATAAAATATTATTTGTTTGGGGCCAATGAGTTCATGTGTAAAGTCATTAAGGTCAAAAATAGGGAACAAAGTCTTCAACCCCTTTGTATGCTTTCATTTTTATTTTTTTTGTTGGTATGATTTTTTTTCTTGTCTTTATTTCTTTTTCTCAAGAATGAGAACTTACATTTGACAAACCTTTTTTCATGCAACGCTCTAATATTTTTCATATTCCGAGTATGAAAATTAGAAACTTCCTCCATCACTCCCAAACAAGCACCAAAGCTCAACAAGAACCAAGGAAAATGAAGGGATATAAAATGAAGAAAGAGAAGGTAGATAGTTTGGTAGTCAAACATGTAAAAAATAAGAGAGAAAGGGCACATTGATCATTTTTTTTTTTGATTGTGATTTCTTAAAATAAGTTGTGGCCCATCTATGGACACACCCATAGCCATTTAGATCATCTCATTTGGTGGAGACACAACAAAGATATGCCTCCCCGAAATAGAGGAGGGGAGAGGAGATTTTTTTTTAAAAAAAAATCAACAAACACATGCCATCCTATTGACCAAACACTTTTCATCTTGTGAAACAAATGTTAACATTGGAAAATTAAATAAGATTTGACCCTTGGTTGAATTGGATGAAAATGAAATCCATTGAATATTTTATGCAAAAATGTTCATCATACATCATTGGCGATTCTCACTAAAAGGTGAGAAATTTTACAATTATACAAAAAAAAATCTTTGTTTGTTTAAAGTTAAAATTTCAAGTAGTGTCCAAAATTTCTTAGATAGGTGGATTCAATGTTTTCACCAAACAGCAATTTCCTTCCCTTCAAGTAATCTGTGTGTTCCATTTTAATTGTGCAAGCATGTTTGTTGGTTGGAACTTGTCATTGATGCATGTGAGATGTTGGCCATTTTTGCTTTTCATAAGTTTCCTCCTCACCTCTTGTTCACATGCTTATTTGCTATGAGTTTTGTGTTTTTCATACTTTGTTAAATATAGCATTTGACTATGTTTTTATGATATGTTGTGCAAGTGATGGTGTTCTTTTGATGACATTTTGTGCAATTCACAATGTAAGTGGTCTTCATCCCCTTGTTATTTGTTTGTCTTTCACCCACCCCCCTTCATGTGTCCATCATTGTTTTTGTCCTCTTACTTTGTAAAAACCGAATCTTAAAACTTGTGGGTGTTTGTCATGTAGGGCGCTAAACACCCTCTAATGAGCTTTGTCTAGCGACATTTTAGTGTGTAGACTTCACCATCAGAATTCCCACATGGCACATTCGGGCTCACCTCCTATCATCGTCGACAAAGCATTTGAACTCAACATCGTTAATAGGGTCTTTCTAGATTTATGTCGTTCCATCATCGATTGCATCTTTCCAAGTTTTTACATTGTAAAAAAATGTGGTTATTATGTGTAGGAGCAAATTTGAAAATTGGCTAAAAATAATTGATTTCTAGATGAGGTCTACAAAATAAGGTTTTGTGGAACATTAATTAGATGTGATAATATTTTCATGGAACACAAAGCTACCTTCACATAAATTGTTTTGCAAATGATGTGTTGTTGTTAATAGAGCTTACCAAATCATGAGTTTTCTAAGAGGAGGACAGAAGGTGGTGCAATAAAAGTTGAACTGAACTTCAATCCTTCATTACATTATTGTCATTTGAGGGTATAGGATTTGAAGAGGGCACACAAACTTCAAGTTGATAGAAACGTCGACTTCAATGGCGATGAATGTTGCACCAACTATTGTTATTCCTAATGCAGGAGATATTGACATTACCATTAATAACATAGTATCTAAAACCTAAAGCTCAAATGTGGTTTTTATTCTTGAAGAAGGGATTGATTTTGATGCAATAGAATCAGATGACACAACAAAAGGCGAAGGGGATATTGTAGCAATGCAAGCAAGTATGGAAGGAAATCGGAAACACTTACTACAAGAGGTGTTGCCAATATACACACAAGAGGATCCTTACCTTATTGGTCTCCTTGGTCGAGAGAAGTAAGTTGACATTGTCAAGAAAGCTCTAACATGATGGGTGGAAGGGGTACGTATCCATCTCCCCATTGTGTTTTTTGTATGAAATGTTGTTGGCACAAGATTATGGTTTAGAAAATTTATATTTTCTCTTTTGTTTGATAATAAACATGTAGGTAGATATGTTTTATTCTACCTCAATATGTTTTAGGTTTACAAAAATGCTATGGTGGGTTTTGGCTTAACCTTAAAACCTAAACCTAATATTTCATCTATGTTCTTGCATGTTTTTCTATTCTTTTTGTTTATGTGATCTATAAACTAATTTTTAGGTCATTTCATTTCTACAACAACTACCTTCCGTTGTTTTATTCCATAAAGCCAAAAAAATTGGCATTTTAAAGCCATTTTTAAAGGATTAATTGTTGACTAAAGATGGTGAGCTTGCAGTAAAAAAAATTCTTTTATAATGTTCTATTTTATAAATTACAATGAAAGTACAAATATAATGTTAGTAGTTGGGGTTTATGATGCTAGTGATGATAAAGATGAATTGCAATAGGCCTTGAACATGCATTACGATGTTCAATGACTATGGGAATTTAAAACCACATGTTTATTCATATTTGATTTGCATCATCGATGAAAGCTATCCATGTTTCTACCATTTTAAATTTCTACCATTGTCTAATTTGAATGTTTTACATTAGTTATATGTGAGGTTGGAATTATGTGATTTTTTGTTTAGGTATTTAAAGGTCCCAAAAGGAACAACCGCATATACAAATCTTCTATGTAGCAAAGTAGACACCACTGCATTGCATTATATCTTGAGGACAAATATGAAAAACTTGCCTTGGAAGCACATTTTGATGTGAAATGCTTTAACAAGCCAATTGAAAACAAATCGTCCTTCTAATGCACTTATTGCAAGAAGTGTTTCAAAGAAAAAAACATTCTTAGTTATCATTGAATGATGATGTAATGTCCCAAATACAAGGGGAAGGCACTTTTGAAGATGTACCCCACATGGAAAAAAATTGAAGCAAAAAAAATCACACAATTGGGGGACAAGTTTGGGAAGAGTTTGCTTGGGAAATCGAAGCTTACACATGTAGATGAAGCAAAAAACCCATCCAAAAAGGCTACATTTTCATTTAAACAATGGGAAATAACTAGTATGCTTCCTCCAAAGGCTAGACCTCCTAAGCATACATAGGTTCTTGAACTAAGTAGTGATGATGATTTTTCATCAAGACCAATTCAAAGTATGGGTAAGTCCACATTACCACATTCTACCGAGGGCATCTTTAGATTGCCATGTTTTTTATGTTATGTGGTTGTCTAGGTGTAAAGTCTTTTAGATTTTGGTTTTTGTTTTTATCTTAGATTTCTATAATGTGGTTGTATTTGCATGTGTCATGGCTTGAATTTGGCCAAAATTTCTTATCAAAAGTATGTAATTACAATATGCATCACTAGCCATTTTTTGCAGAGGTTGGGAAGATGCAACAGAAGGCCACAAACAACATACGAAAAAGGCCTCCAATTACAAAGGCCAAACCTGTCAATGAAAGGAACATGGCTGATGCACATTTGTCCTTATTCCCAACACCCACTGCCTTGCCAATAAGGGCCGTAGCTCATCAAATTAGAACTGACATTGAAACAAAAGTAAGAGCCCATGTTGAAACTTTCATAAAAGAGAGTTCTTATGAATTGCCTACACCTCCACCAAAAGTTAAAATTAAAATGCTTTATGTTCTATTGTATGAAACATACATTATCATGAACAAAATAATTTTAAAAAATCTTAAGGAGACAACATTTCTTCTCATGAAGATAGAAGCAAATGGCACATTGGGCAATGCATTTGTGTTTGCATTCGGACAATGGTACCTATTTCCACTAGTATCTACATTTTCCCTATTAAAATTTTTTTTCTTAATGTTTGTCTATTCCTTTTCAATGATTTTTACTAATTCCAATTTTTTTTTGTAAACTGGTGGTGGGATTGAAAGGATAGACCAAATTTCCAAGGTCATTAAACAATATTTACATGCATGGAAATCAAAACAAGGTGGGGATTCAACCATGTTTCATTTTGCAGAGTTGAAATTTTTGCGAGAATACCTACATTACTTGAAGTTGAAGGAGTATGATGTTAAGAAGTTGGAGGCTATGAAAACCCTACAGAAGAAAAAAGAAGATTATGTCCTACAATAATCACACACATTTGACAAACAAATTCAAGTTGTTGAAGAATGAACAAAGCGGGGATCGTCACCCATGTATTCACTCTTGAAGTGGTATCCTCTATAGTTGGTCCTTAATGCCCATGGGAACACACCCCACAAGAGTTGCAAAACATCCTTGCAGAACTAGAAAAAGAATCGCATCCTTTTTCATTGCAGAAAGAATGCCCACACATAATAAGGGCATTTTAAAAAAATTGTTGAAGTACATTTTGGAAACTACACATACCATTAGCACATCCCAACAAGGGTTTGAGCCCTCACATGATCCTCCACTACTATCGGGAAGCAAAGGCATAGCATATAGCTAACCATTGTTGTCCAAGATGTGTTAGACTTTGGGTTTATTTGGATGTCATGAAATAGATGCTTACCGGTGCATTGTTTTTTAAGGAGGAAATAGATTTGGGCTGGGTTTTCCTTGGCAAACCAAACCTTGAAAATGACTTATCATTGCATAAGAGGCATAACAAATGTACACATCCGCTAGTAGATTATTTGGACTACCAAGTCCAAGTGTTGTCCTCCAAGTTAGGCCGTGTTGATCCTGTCAAGCAAAATAATGTCGAAGTCATGGTTGCAACTCTAATATCAGAAGACAACACAATTACTAGTTAGTTATGTCTTTATTTTCTTTTAGCATATTTGTTCTGTAATGAATGGTTTAAAATCAGTTTCTAGTAACTAACATTCTTATGAAGTTTTTTGTAACAAGGGAGGCATTATCATGTTTCATGAACCAAGTAGTTCTAGGACCTCAATCCCTTCTTGATGAACTCTACTCTAAACAATAGCACAATTTGGAACACAACACCAAATAGTCTCCAACATTGCAATTGTTTCACAAAACATTAATGGAGGTTAATCCTATCCAATATTTAAAACTTGTGTTGGATATTAATTTACAAACATATGTAAACAACCCAAGCCCAATAACACCACTCGTGTCATCATCCATTTATGTAGCCCTTATGGGTTCAAGAGGATGCCTTGCCTTTCTCTAGGATTATGACCTTCGAACCAATTGTCTCAAAACCCTATACAATTAATACCAAACCTCAATGTCACTATTCAGGACAGTAATCCAAGTGCAATGGCATCTTCCATCGGTATTGATGAGGTTTATGTGCAATAACATATATAAGATGGGTCAAAAAACATTGCAAAATAGTTCCATCATCAAACCTCAAGTGGTGAAAATGACAAATACATGTTCTATATCCTATTGTGTATGTTTATATTGGTTTTCAATTGGGTACACATTGTCACACAATGTTTTGCAATGTTTTTCCCATGTTTGTCAATAACCTCCAATCAAACAAAGAATTTTTAATGTTCTGAATTCTAATTTAGCTAGAATAGTTGATAATGCTTTTGGTGGCATGTGTCAACAAGTTGGCGATAGTGGTTCAAACCTTCATTGGGAACAAAGGTGGGACGAAAGATTCTACTTTATCTTTCATTTTGGTTGGTGATTATTTGACATTCAAACTCAATGTAGATATTAAATTATTGGACAACGAAAGGGCTTTTTGTCTACAGATGCCATGGACTTTTTTAGGCTTTGGTATATGCACACCCTTCTCACAGATAAGGCCACATACATAACACACCCACATTATTGGGACATTGTAAAAAATTGGACAAAACATAATGGCGAGTCCCAAAAGAATGTTCTCAATTTTTTGAAAAAAAATTCCATGTGCCTATACCAATGCTAGTAAAGTTGTAATTCCCTTGCATGATGCCAACAGTTGGAATGTGTTGTTATGAGTAGTGAAAATCTAATTCACTATGACCTTTTGAATTCTACAAACTTATTTCAATCGACCACATTGCATCAATTTTTAACAAAGGTTTGGGCTGCCATGTAAGGAAAATTGACATGCACAAAAGAGTGGAAGCAAACTATGACAAAGAATAGTTGGTATTGGGTTCATGGACCACATCAAGAATCTGACTAGGAGTTTGGATTTTATGTCATAAAATTCATTACTCAATTTTACGATTGCATGAACATGCATAATGTATCTCCCACCATGGTGTGTTTATCTAAACTCAAAAACCTGAGTTTCAAAATTTATATGTCTATTATATCATATTTACATCCTTCATTATGGGTATGTTGGTTGTAGGTGACCTTCGATAACTTCTCGAATGATGAAGCAATTGAAATTTGTTGTACACTAGTGGAAGCAATCAAGGAGACTATTGAAGCATCTATAATTGGATGCACTAAATGGGTGATCAATTTGGAAGAACCGACTTGGAGAACATAGGTTTAGACACAATTGAGTTTAGAATTGTTTGAGTAGACCTAGAAAGTTTGTATATTACGGAAGTGGATCGAATACAAAATTTTAAAGTGCTCCTCAAACCCCCTTGACATGGCAGGCCAACTACTATTCTATTTTTTGCAAGTGGGTAGAAGGTTTAAACCCTAAATGTGTTTTTCTATCATACTATGTCATGTCAGTGGAACATGCATTTTTCAACAAGACATGCAAACCAACTACGGATAATATTTTAGTGCAAACCATATGTAGACAATATTTTTGTGGTAGTTGGTGTATTAAGGTTTTTTATCATGTGATGAAATGAAATGAATTAAAATCTAATGTATACCTGTTTTTTTATTGGACTATGTCATGTTAGTCAAACATGCATTTTTTAGAAGGACATGCAAACCTTATGTGGACAATATTCTAGTGAAAATAGGTGTACTATGGTATTATTTCTTTTAATGAAATGAAACATGTGAAGTTTTAGATTGCAATGTTTTGTGCATTAGTGCTTAGTGTTTATGGGATTTGGTTGCCTACAACATAGAAGGTAACATGACAAAACATTCTCCTCTTAACATTGATTACATACATGTAAATGAATAGTTGCACTATAGGTTAATGTTAATGTTTGATGTTGGACTAACCCCAAAAGCATAAATAGTAGTAGAACATGTCCCACCATTTACTATGTTGTGATTTTAAATTCAAATTGAAAACTTAGAAGGCACGATGGTGTGAAAGTAGTAAACACCAATAAGAACTACAACAAATAATACTTGGCATTGGGTTCATGGATGGTGTGAAAATAACAAACACCAATAAGAAGTGATGGAGATTTCAATGGGTACAAATTGCAAAAATTGAATGAAAGCTTTTACAAAATTTGGAAATTTGAAGACCGTCATGAACACATTCATCACACATCCTAATTATTGATCAATCACAAGACTTCAAAATATGGTTACCCAAATATGCCTATATGTGGATAAACTTTCTAGCTTTGTCCCTAGCAAGATTTCCTTTAGGAGCAAGACTCTCTAGTAATCCTTTATGCTCCTTTGCCATCAACTATTGGAAACAATGGTGTAGAGTTGGGCTGTTGAGTTTTAGCAATTCCTCTTGTTAACAAATATCATTGTTTACTTTGCAAAACCTTCAAGTCTAAAAGCAAATGCAATTACAAGGTGGGGATCTCCATGGTAATGTTCCTAATACTAGTGAACACATCATCAATTAGGTCAATTAAATTTGCATGTGTGGTAGACTAATATGGGATTTCAGTAGTCCCCATTATTTCAATTGGTTGTAAGACCACATCTTTGTCTTTGTTTTTGAGAACTAAACAACCATTTCCTGATCCTAAAGGGTTTGTGAGTGGTAGGTGCACCCCATGGTATGTACCCACATTTCAAACAACTACACCATTAAGAACATTTGGATGCAAAACTTTGAACACTTTCATGACATGTTTATAGATAGTCCCTTGTTGTGCATGAGGACACATTGTGGCCACTCTAAATTTGGAGCATGTATGGTCCACACTTTGGGTCTATGGTTCATGGATGCAATGAATGCAATGTCCTCACCGTCTAGATAATTTAGGACATTGCAATAAGGTATATCTCGAGCTCTCAACACAACACTTGCCACTTTATTTTTTGTTCTTAACATACTTGAAGATCTTGCATTGGATGTCGTACTAATAATGTGTTAGCACATTTCCCACAAGGTGATAAATAAGTCAATCCATTTTGTGCCTAATCAATTTTTCTCTTGAACATAATAAAATTTGCTTAATGTTTGCATGATAAGATTCAATTGATGCATTAGTTCTTGGCCTGCATGTAGAATGTTACGGTTTCCAACACACCACATGGCTACCTTATGCAACCAATGTTTTCTAAAGTACTTCATGAAGTGGGTAACATTGGGGTACCTTGTTGCTAGTAAGTGAATTTGTTGTTCTACCCATGTAATCGCATCAACATCAATAGGGCATCCACAAGAATACATAATCTCACCAAGAGCAAATAAAACTTTTGCACGATTTTCTAGCATTGGAATTTTTTTTATTACATTTGCTACCCATGTTTTTTGCACATGCCACAAATATAGAAACACTTTGGCTCCACCCCATAGGATTCTATAGTATATATATCAAACAATGAGATTAATTTCACATCAAAGCTAACAACAAATGCATGGAAAACATATAACAAATGGTTATATGTTACTAAAGCATCATTAACTTACATGTTGAATTGAAGTGGAACATAGAATTGAAAATGGAAGTAGCAAATATTGTTCACAATTGGGGTGGTTTATGTAAAAGCTTATTTGTAAAATTTTAATTAAGCCATTAAAGACATCTTGAAAGGAGGTTCCAATGGACATACAAACTACATTGCCATCATGAAACAAATGTTCTATGAGAAGGTCTACATACCTAAAAACATTTATTTCGACTTGAACATTGTCCACAATTATAGCATTAGGCATCTAATCCTTTGGAAAATGTTGGGACAATGCATGCAAAACATGGTGAAGGTCATTTTCCCTAACTTTTCCCAATGACAATGAATGCGATAGGTATTCCATTCTACCAATCATCAAACACCATCATGGTGTAAAGGGGGTACTGTAATCAACAAAAGTGTAGCGTGAGGAACACATGACAAATAGGTTATACTTATACATAACTTAACTTGTATACAAAGTAATGGATGAAATGCACCAGCTCTAGTTTGTGCCAAATGTTGCATTAGAAGAGACCAAACTCTTGTGTCCAAACTTTGTCATCATTTATGTTTGCCAAAAAGTTTGGATGCCAAGTGTGAATGGGGTATCATCTTGGCTTGGCAAGTTCAAATCCATTGGGGCATGTTCAACATAATAGAAAATTGAAATTGGGTTCTCCATAACCCACATTCGCACACTCACTAGATCCTTGGGATGTTTTTGCCATAATTCATATGTTATTTTCCTTGATAAATTTCCGACATCAGATGGTAGAACAAATGTGTCTCGTGTTATGGGCTCATTTTTCAAAGCCTTTTCTTTCACATATGCCTTATGATGGGCCATTATTTATGCAAGAAAAAGCCCTTGTTGGAGGAGCTCCATCAAGTGAACTTTCATACTATCGAACAACTATGAACCAAGGGCATGTCAATATCCAACAACAAGTTTACCATGGCAAACCTCATCTTGTTTGTTTTTATACTTTGGATTGAGGTATATCAATTGACATAAGCTTGGGTCTAGGTATGGTTGTTTTGTTATGAAAGATCTTTGACAATTGTGTTTGATTGACATACCAACTAATGTCTTGGAGATTCTAGTGCTCATTTTTGCACCTTGGTTGGATTTTGGGAACTCCAACAAAAACAATTTCCCCTTCTTCCTCTTCAATGTATCCTTTTGCTTGTGGTGTTTTCTTTTTTATTGTGTGGATAACAACTTCTACATATCCTGTGGAATCACTTTGTTTTGTCTTTTAGCCCGAAGTTACAATTGAACCTGAAAAACACGGACATTGGATGTGAGGTTAGAACTTAGATATTGACATTAATTTGTTGGAATTATGGTCAATAATTGGTGGGGTATGCATGTCATTTGCTAACATGTACACAAATGAAGCATTGTTTGTTCGAGGGTGTGTAAGAACGTTCAGGGCAAAGGATCAAACATGGTCTTTTGTTCTATTGAATTTGCACAAGAAATTTTCATTATCTTATTCACCATCCACAAAATCTTACAAGCAGTCCCACGAAATCATTACAATTTCACTATGGGTGTACAAGCCTCCTCCATGTGTTACAAGAGGCAACCATTATATGTCAAACTTCTAAAATGTCCCAAGAGGACGTTATTGAATAGTTGTTTTCAAGGCCTCAAGCAAGTCTTTTTTTTGACTAGCAACATAAGTTTCCTATCCCTTGTTTGTGAGTCCTAAACCAGTCAGCATAATTGTAACATCATGGCTTGGGGAATGAAAAATCATTCCCAATAAAACAAGGGGTGAAGGTGGTGGTGTGCCAAGTGGGCTTAGGAGGCTTTGACCACCACTAAATTACATACAAACATCAAAATACAAGTAACCAAAAGCTTGCATACAGGTTCATAGGTTGAAAGTCCAAGGCTGGTACCTATGTTTTATACATCATCTAAAAGAGATTTGTCTTCTTGGCTTACCATAGCCACAATTACCCAAATCTAGGGCAATTGAAAATTTGTAATGTTCTTTGCCAAAATTGGAGAAGACAACCTTGGCTAAACAACACATTTCATACCAATAAAACCTTTGCACGTTAGTTCAAATGCAACTAGCAAATATACATGGGGTGAATGGCAAGGTTTGGGCAAATTGACATACAAAACATAAACTTATCTAAATCTATTATACATTTCAAGTAATGGAAAAATAATAGCAACGGCATAAATGAAATTTATGTAAGGAAGAAACCATTTTCTTAGATTGTTGATGTCTACATTGAATGCAAGGTTACAGTGTGGAACTAAAATGGCTGGCTGTGGTTGTCTTGTAGACCTCATTTAAAAATCAATTATTTTTAGTCGATTTTCAAATTTGCTCATGTGTAGAACAATCCTTTCTTTCTAAAATGTAGGAACTCGGAGAGATGTAATCGACGATGGAATGGCATAAATATGAAAAGATGATGTGGATGGTGCCGAGTTCAAATGTTTTCTCAATGGTGATACAAGGCGGGCCTAAATATGCCATGTGGCAATTCAAATGGTGGGGTTTGCACACTGAAATGCCATTAGATATAATTTGTTAAGGGGAGTTTAATGCCCCATGTTTGTCATGGTTTTTTGTCCTTTTACATTGTAAAACTTAAATCCTAAAACTCATGGGTGTTCATAATGGTTTTCATATTTTTATTTCTAAAACTCAAACCTTTTTGCCTTATATTCTAATTATTTTCATCTTTGAACTTGTAAAAGTTGACCTCAATATGCATTCAGTGTTTTCATCCTTGTGGTTGCAAGATTTAGCTCTTCTTGAGCACATGACATTCATTTTCATCTTTGAAGACAAGACCCAACTTGTGTGTTTCTTGTTTTTGTCTTTCAATAAAAGACCCAACTCTTCTTGAATGTGTGTTGTTCCTTTTTTTCCTTAAACTTTTAAAGGTGACAAAGCTTTTTTTTCATTCATGGTCATCGTGATTATTGTGCTTGAAGGAACCAACTTCAAGCATCCCTTGTGTTTGTCAACGTTTTCATCCTTGAACTTTGTAAAACTTGACCTCCCTCCCCCTATTTGTCTTTGTCCTTAAGCTTTGCAAAGTTGAGGTCCCTTTTCCCCCCTTAATGTTTTGTCCCAAATGAGGTTTGCAAAGCCTAACACCCCTCCTCTTGTTATCATTTTCGTCCTTGAACTTTACTAAATCCCCTTCTTTTTTATTGTCTTTATCCTTGAACTTTGCAAAACTTGACACCCCTACTCCCCCCTTCTATTCATATTCATCCTCTTGTTTTGCAAAACCCAACCACCCCCTTTATCATCTTCATTCTTTTGTTTTGCAAAACCTAACACCCCAACCCTTGTCATGTTCATTATTCATCCTCATCTCGTTTAAAACCCAAACCCATATCTTTGATTATGTTTTTCTCTAAATCCTCCCCCCTTTGCCCTTGTACAATTGGATGTTCTTATGTCCTTTTGTTTGCATTTAAGCGAAACCCTTGCATTTTGCCCTAGTCTTGTTTTTTACTTTCTAATGTAAAAACAATGTTCTAGCAATTCACCTAGATGAACTTACAAATAAAATGCAATGCTACTAAAATTTTGCAAATGCAACTTGAGTGAATCTATGGTAAAACAAACCACATCTAACTCCTTTTCCAAAAGCACACAAATAATCACTTGACATATGGAAAATGATGTGAAATTTATTTTTAATTAAATTTTGAGTATTGCAATATATATTTATAATGTATTCTTTACTTTTAAATTTCATTTCTACATCAATCCAAATGATGATCATAAACAATGTAAAATGTAACAATTATTCAAGTTACATTAATATGAAAAATTTCCAAAAAACATTCAATCAATTTGAAAAACTCTTAGACTACTTACTTAAGGCATGACGAGTGATTACAAGGCTTAAATTAATGATTTTCCATTCTGAAATGATGATAGAAGTGATGTATTCTTTTATATTCATTCTTGAGTGTATATTACATGACAATACATAAGCATGAGAAATATTGAATCTTAAGTTGAATTGAAAATTTACAAACATGTTATTTAAGAATGATTACATATGCAATGGGTCATTTTATCATAATCCTAAACACCTAAAAGACTTTGTCTCTTGCATGTTGTCCTTGCCACATATGCTTACAAGGCAAACAAACAATAAAAATCCGTCACATGTAATAACATCCAATGAATATTCAAATATTTTATGACAAAAAACCATGGACAAGGAGGAACTTGAAGAAATTAGAAAACAAAAGAGGAAGGAAAGGGAGGATAAAAAAGCCTAAGCATGTTGTTGATTACTTTGTTATGATTGAAAAACAATTCAAAGGTTAGAATAGAAACATGCAAAAATAAACAATTTAGCTTAATCTACAATTACGATACGAAAGCCAAAGGATAGGTTTTATTGGAACTTTATAGCCATTTTATAGGCCCATCTTCTAATGAAGATCATAAATATCTTTTAATGGTGTTGTTTCTTGTGTGGCAGTAGGACTAGTCTTGGGCATTTCCACATAATATTTTAGATTTGGTTGTTCCTAGACATTAACATCAACCCTTGTTTCAACATCTTCAATTGAAATTGTTATGTAGTAACTCCATTCGCCCCCAATTGTTCAACGTCATCAATTACTCCATCAAAAAATTCATTGTCATTGTTTGGAATGTATGTAACTACTAATGATGTATATACTTCATTTGGTTTAGTCTTGTTATCCATGGCCTTGAGATTGAATGGCCAAATTCTTGTAACCTTAATTTATTTATTCTTGATGTTTGTTTTGGACAAAGATTGGTTCAAAGCCCTATCCACCCAACAAGAAAATGTGTATTTATATGGTTCACAACAATTGCTTCCAACCATTGTGTTGTGTATCCTTTTCTTGATTTAGTTGTTTTGAAAGGGTTGAAAAACTTACATCTAGCAATTATAGGTCATGAAAATTGTGAGATGGTAATGTGATCATGTCCAACCCAAATTGGTGCACCTATTCTATTTCTTTTAATGTAACATGTGAATCATAACATGTCTAGAACTACTAGCTATCAATTAGTTTGAGAATTGCCAATTGGAATTGACCTTTAAAAAAACGATAAAAAAATCTTGAATAAAAAAATCTTGTTCATGCCTTCCTTTGAATTTCCATGCATGCCCTTGTTTTGCAATGTTTGTAGTAGTCATTTGTAATCCTTTCACCCTTGAATATGTAAAACCTTTGTCGGAAGCCCCTCCTACATTTATAACACAATTTATTGTCACCATTCCTTAGATTTGGGAATGATGTTATAAACCTATTGTGAGCCCTTTTTTGTTACAATTCTAATCACTAACTATCACCCTACTTAAATATATGTTTTAATTGATTTGAATTCCATATGTGATCTTCATTATACTTGTGTTAAATACATGATGTTTATAGGTTTTGGTAAAACAATTTATAGGATTGGCTTGTCAAACCTAATGCCTTGCAAACCTCTAATCTTTATGTAAGTTGCATATTTAATTTTGGATGTTGACACTTGAATTAAGACCACCATTTGTTTTTAAGAATTCCATTTTTGAATTTGGTTGGGTTTGAGTAAGTTTTACCACTTTTTAATTTGAATTGTTGCAAAGTAATTGGAAGTCCACATTCCTGCATACCTAGCATCCATACCGCCATCAATGTGTCCGTTTCATTCATGAGTACACCTTGTGTGCCTTGTTTCCTTGGTCTTGTCTTACCATTCAAATAATTTGAAAAGAGTGGCAACTAGATTTATGTGCCATTGCTTGCTTGCTTTCTTCAAATAAATATTCTTTTTTTTCATTGCTTCTTCCAAGGACTTGGTTATCATTCGTGTAGGGTATAAACTTTGGTTAGTCTTGTTGCCTTATTTGTTTGTGTTGTAGGTTTAGGCATGATATTCTTCTTATTTGTTGGTGGTTGGTCCTACATTCCATGTCGTTGCTTAAAAGGTACACTAGGTAGATCATGGCAACATTTTGCCTCTTGGACCCAATCTTCAATAAATTGGTGGAGTTCATTACCTATAAGAGGTATGCATTTCAACCACATATATAAATTCCAAGATTGTAAAAAGTGCATTAGGTTTGGATACTTTAAAAGTGCATAACTTTGTAAGACTAACATAGACAAAATTAGTTTATAGAAACTTTCAAAGTCCTCCCACATTAAATCAATATTTGTTATGCAAGTTGTAGGTATGAATTTCATGTTATGATGGGTTGCATATTGTTGATATTTGCAAAAACTTGAAATATTTGACCTCCTTGCTACTTTTGGAATTACGTATTGTTGGATTCAGCAAAAGCATAAAAACTTGTTGTAATTTTCCTTGTAAAGTTGATCTACATAAGATGTTCCTCTCTTTTAAACTCTTGTTTATACATTGTAATCTTGTAAATTTATTTATAATTTGACATCTTTTGAGCTAACTTTCATTTTCACATGTTCTTCTTTCTCTTTTAATTTTAGATGTACTTTATTCTCATCTATTTTAAATCTCAACAATTTTTTAATTAAGAATTGTAAGTGTTGGGAATGTTGAAGTTCAAGTCATATAATATTTGACAATGAAAACATTTGGGTGCAGATGAGTTCAAACGAGCCAAAATTGATGTCAAGACGTTAATTTTTATGCAATTCTTGCTACATTTGTTTGTGTGATGCCACTTTAATGGCATTTGAATCATGGAAAGTTGAGTTTATTGAATAATATGGATATTGAAAAACCTAAAATTAATTTTTTTAAAATCCAATATCAAAGTTTGGTTTGAATAAATGATGTTTAACAATTTCATTCAATGACACTACTTTCATAAAGGGCCCCTTAATTTTCATAATTCAACTTTTTTCATCCTCAATTTTTTTATAATAATAAAGTACTATTAGACACATCTAAAAAGTACTCAAATATTTTTATTTTTTAATTTTTGTGTTTATTAAAAATTGAGGTTTAAAAAAAGTTCATGAATCCTTTTCGACATGTAAATGTGATGGAATGTATATGTTGTTTAAAGAAAACTTGTAGGTTATAACATTAAAAAAAAAAACTTGAAAGTGTTAACATGTTTTGGTATGATTTGAAATTATGACAAAATTTCAAAACGAAACACAAAAATATGATAAAATTTGTGCACTTTCAAAAATTCGTATTTCTCAAAATTTCATTGTAAAAAACATATGACATATTGGGGCAACTATAAATAAAATATATATAAAATTTCAAAACATTTCATTTGAAAATTCCTCTTTAAAAAAACATGTTTTTTAGGAAAAAAGACCCCAAAGAAAACAACAGTCCTAAATGCAAGGTAAACACATTGGCTCATAATATGTTGTTTGGACCCATTCTCAAAATTGTGTTGAAACATCTAAGAAATTTGAATGCTCATTCAATTACAATGTTTTGTTGGTTAACTTGTGTTTAACATACATGCTTTTGACAATAATGCAATGTAATTAGAATTTGAAATTTGTATGTTTTTTATGATAGTCATGTAAATGTGCTTTGTTTTGGGATCCAAAGTTGATGCTTTAGATATTAAATTTGTGTCCTCACAACTGTTCAAAATCCTAAACCATAAACCTTATAATTACATTAAGCCTCCCCCATTAGCAAACAATCCTTATGTTAATGGGGTGAAAGTTTTGATTGTTTGTGTTAACTTACACCCTAAACCAAACTTTTTGTTCTTTTAAGCAAGGCCAATGGATGTTTAAGTGACACAATCCCCCCTCCCCCCCCCCAAAACCATAATTGAACACTTTGTTTTCTAATTGGAGTGGGATGGGTGCCCAAATGGACACAATTTTATCCCCATTACCAAACACATAAAATGCACCATCCATCTTTGGGCAATGAAAAAAAATCCATATGCAACTATTTTACACCAAATATTTGGTCATAGGATACATATTGAACACTAGTCAAGTTATCCATTGTCGGTCCTTGGTAACACTTTTGCCTTCATTGGTCACCAGCTATTGTTTAGTGATGGGCATGGTAACCCTACTTTTTTCCAATTACCAAACATTGAAACATCAATGTATGAGCAAAAAACAAATCTAAGTCTTTACTATACTTCAATTTTTGGTCCCATTAATTAATGTCTATGTAATCACATAACCATGACCTTGCCATCAACCATTGGTTTTTTTTTTTTTTTTCCAAATTTTGTGATGTAGGAGAGGTGTTGATCATAATAAGCCAATTTAACCAACGTTGGTTATTAGAAAAATATAAATGAACAAAAATTAAACATCCACATTTATTTCTAGTTATCGATTTGAACCATTAATATATTTCTAATGATTTTTTCAAAAAATTCAAAATTTGGAGATTTTTTTATAAAACATTAAAATTTACTACAAAAATCTCAAAACAATTGCACCAATGCACAAATTTGCACAAGAATAAGAGGTTTCCATTTATTAGTATTTTTTTCTATCCTTCAATTATTTTATTTTGCAAAAGTGACAAATTTTTGCTAGAAAAACAAAACATTTTGCATTGCAAAAACACATTTTCCAACCTTTTTTGGGAATTTTTTCACAAAGTAGCAAAAATTTGCCACAAAAAAAGTCATTGACATGGACCAAACACATTTCTACACAAAGAAATTCAATGGGTCTAAACTCAATTTCTAGGATACCATTAGGTGGTAAAGTTTTGTTTCATCCTTCTGTAATACCTTCATTATTGTTTTACAATAGTTTTGACTCTACCTTTACCTTTCCACCTATAGGCAAAACCTGGACAAATTCAAAGATTTTCTAAATGCCTTTGGACATTTGGACATTCTAACATATTTTGCCTAGGTCTAAATGTGATAGCACTCTTGTAAAAATGTTACAACCCACCAAGGACAATTTCCATTTAATGTTAATTAATGCTAGGGATCCTCACCATTGGACCTACTAGAGAATTTGGAAAAAAGAGCCTTGATCCACATGCTAGGATGTTGAAATTTTCAAAAATTAATTTTGGACAAATGTTTTTTTGAAGGAAAATAAAAAATCTGAGAAAATATTTGAAAATATATCGTTTGTCAAAATGGAATCGTCAAAATTATTTAATTATTAAACAAACATGTGTTGAAGTGGCCAAGTAACTATGGTATCCTAGTGGGAACATCAAAAGCTCCAAAATCATTTTTTGGAATGGGACCAATCAAAAGAGGTACATCACCACCAAATTAAAAAAAAGAAAAAACTAGATGAACCTACTATAAACAATTGTTGCACTCGATACTATTGTATTGTGCTAATTCTAACACCTAACTATGACTAATGTCAAGTTATTTTTTGATTTCTTGCATGTCATGTGGTTGATACATTGTTATTAACTTCACTTTATTAATTGGATTGTGCATGGATTTAGCTTTTGTATTAGAAATCTTGGTTGTACATATGAAAAAATGTGCATCCACAACCCTTCATTGTGTTCCTTATAAATTTGTTATTTGAAAATGAACTTGTATTTCACCTTGTTTTGGTTTGCATTTGATGCAATGATATACACATTGTTTTCATGCAATCATTGGTGTGTGCAATATAGTTTTCAAGCTTGTGAATATCAACAACTTATAAAACCAATTAAACAATTATCTTGTGTGGCCTAAACATAGTTCAATTTGGTTAGTTGTATTTGAATGAAAATAATATACATTGAAAAACTAATTCCCAAGACATAGATGATCACAAGTGTTCTAGCAAGCCATCTTTCAAGCTTCTCAAATAAGGTACCCCTCTAACTTTTTTTAAAGTGTTTTCTTGTCACACTACACATCTAAGTTGAACTTTTCATTACTTTTGGTTCAAACATTTGCACCAACTCAACATTTAACTTATCTAAAATGGAAATATCAAGATCACATAAATCATGATGTCATATCATGGTTTTTACATTGGACTAGGCAATTTTGCCTTCAATTATAATGGACGAGTTGTTTATGCCAAAGCTTGATTGACATTATGATGACTAAGATGATTGCATCTAAATGATTGAAATACTAAGTGATGTGTTGGGACTAATTTATTCTTTAACAAAACTAAATTATTAAATAATAATAATAATGTAAATAATTTCTTTCAAATTCTTGATGTGTCATTGCAATGTGTTGGATGTACAACTTGGAACTATTTTTTCAAATTAAACTATAAACAAGTTCAAAACATTGACACCCAACAACACTATTTAATTTCTTTCTTATTGTTTTTGGACAACTCTTGATAAATCCCTAAAATTGTGAATAATGTATGTGTATTTTTTTCCATATTAACACAATTATTTTTAATCATGTAAGTCATGATCATAAGATGTCCAAAGTGAGTTTAAACCTTCATTATCTTGGTCACATTTCCATGGTGGTCAAACAATAAATTAATCACACTTGTCTTTAATTTCATTAATTAATTAAAAAAATTGTTTCATAATTGCATTAATTTTTAAAAAAATCTTTTGTTTTCCAAATGTAGGAGAAATTACATTAATTTTTAAATTCACTTCAAAATTTCGCACGTAATGTTTCAGATTATGGTCTAGGTTATATTTTCATATACATTTTTAGTTACATTTGACTTATCAATTTAATTTCATCTAATTTTATAATATGATTGGTTCAAAATGTAAAATCATTATACTAATTTTAATGTGTTATTGGGTCATAGATTCAATTATAACTTTTGTATTATAATTTCTAAAAATATCACCATGAAATGAATTTCACTCCTGAAATTATATGATTAAGATTCACATGGTTTTTGATTTCATATTACTAATTTGATGTTTTTTCATTTAAATTGCAAATTTAAAGGGATTACAATTAGGGGGTTTTGTTTCAAATTTGTGAGTTGGGTGGATTGGTGATCTTCCAAAAGAGGACTTAAGCAAGTTTGGCTATAGGATATATACAGAGCAAAGTTGATTTGTTTTCTCATAGAAAATGGTGATTTTGTACGGTTTTCTCCAAGAAAATCCTTTGTAGGATTTGCAATCCTTTTCTTTGGTCACCAAGTAGCAAAATTTCACCCAAAAAAAAACATTGATTACATTAATCCAAATACATATTCCAAAATTCTCAATGTAATATCTCAATTATAATATGGTGATTTTGTGATTATATAATGAAATTAAATAATGTAGTTAAATCAATTTAATTATTTGAATGAAATTAATTTCAAATGTGAAATTACAAGTACATACTAATAAATTATTATATAATTTCATAGGTTTTTAAAATTACATTTGTATTTGCTTAAGTATCTATAAATATGAGGCCCATACTATGTAAAGTATGGAATTCCAATTTTAGTAGGCCTTTAGAGTGTTGTTTAGTTTGGTTTGGAGATAAATATGACTTTTAAAAAAAATTGAACTTCAATTAAACAAGGCCTTTGCTATATGAATAGGTCAAGTTTCACATGTACTTTAGTTATGATTTATTTTTTGTAATTCAAATATGAAACTTTTATTAAATGATCCACTTTCTCATGACATTTTGTTTTTAAATTGGTGTCACCTTTATAAAAAAAAAATTGAATCATTACAAATAATAGTTGAAACTATTAGAATTGTGATCTAATATCATTTGTTTTAATAATTTCTTCAATTTTAATATTTCATGTAAAAAAGAAGCATTAGAAATAACATTATAATCACATGCCATAGTTCATTTAAATCATTGATTTTAATCACATTACACAAGTTATACAAATCCATGGAGGCACCACATCTACCACATGTATATCATTATGTCCAATTTGATTAAATAAACAATTTTGGTTAGTCATATTAACAACAAACATTTCTAATTTTAACATACATCAAAATGAACATAATCAATTATTTCATACTAGTGGCCTTACTTATACAATCAATTTGATCATAATCCCACTAACTTAAAAACCACGATTTTGGTGAAGTGCATTTAAATTTTTTTCTAATTCCTTGGTGATGTGAAAAACTTTGAAACCAATGCAATTTATCTCTTCAAGCACCCTCTTGATTATCTTTTGATGCACAAGCATAAGTCCTTCTTAGTTAAGGCGTCTTAAATTCTTCTTTTCACATTAAGTCAAACCATATACACAAAAACCTACCTCCCCTTGAAGCCAAGCCTTCAAAACCTTAGTTATCATCGTCCCTTCATAAGTTAAGGTACTTCTTTCTCATGAAAATGAACCTTGACACATACATCTCCTTTTCATGAAGTATTATTATAACATCTAGCTTAGGGACCCATTGGTTGCCTTTCATGGGATGTTTATTCTAATCATCATGTGAACAAGAGATAATACAAAAGCCTTTTCCTAAGATTCACATTCATTGATCATCTCAAAGGATACAAGCATTACAAATAAAATTAGATGATACCTTCATCTTAACAATTGTTCTTAATCAAGTGGGAGTGTCTTCTCTTCTCATTTAGGAACATTATTTTTCTCCCTCCTTTTTCGCTTGACTTCTAGGTCATCTTCTACAACCATAGGAACTTCATCATGTTTAAACAATTGAACATTCTTTTGGGGAGGGGAGGTGGGATGTGGGTTTTTTTTTCCCCCTTTTGGGGAGGTTTGAGGGATGGGTGTGAGATATGGGAAAAAGTTTGATTTCTATTTGTAGATGTAACTATGGGCATCTCAAACATGTCTAGTCAAAGGTGCTCTTTGAATGTTTAAAAACATAAAATAGTCATAATAGTCGTTCATTTTATCTCATATCCTTTGCCTTAAGTTTTACTCTTGTAACCTATATAAGCAACCAAAAGGAGGAGAGTACAACATATGTTTGAGATAGTGTTTGATTTTAACTAATGAAAGCAATTGTTTGCATATTTAACATGTGTAGTCAAAGGTGCTCCTTGCATGTCCAAAAACAAAAAGCACCTACATTAGGTGTTCATTTTACCCTCATATATATATATTTTTGGCCTTAGGTTGTATTCTTGTAACCTATATAAGCAACCCAAATCAAGAAAATGAGAACATATATATTTTGGGCCTTTAAAAAACTCGATTAAATTCTTTGTGATGGGCCAATCAAAGATGCCCATCACAAAACAAAAATAAATACAACTACATAATATGAGTCACAATATATTACCATATAATACACAATACAGAGAACCTGGTCTAGTCTAAGCATGGCATATACAACCCATCCTTAATCTATGTAATACACAATATTCTACTTATGGTCCATTCACACTTGATGTTAAGTCAGTGTTAAATGAAAATCTATGTGGCATCCTAGGTGGCACCGGATGTTAAATGGGTGATACCTTAATATTAAGTGAATGTTAACATAAAATGTTCATGGTAAGTAGGTGTAAGTCCTAAATGACTAGCATGGTGTTAGGGGACTTAACACTAGAGTCCCTAACACCAAGTGTGAATGCATCTTTACCCTCCAAACTTAAGGTGCATTCACACCTGGTGTTAGGGACTCTAGTGTTAAGTCCCCTAACACCATGCTAGTCATTTAGGACTTACACACCTACTTACCCTGAACATTTTATGTTAAGCTAACAATCACTTTAACACTAAGCTATGACCCATTTAACATTGGGTGACACCTAGGATGCCACCTAGATTTTCAACTTAACAATGACTTAACATCAAGTGTGAATGCACCATTGGGCAAACTTATGTCCCACAAGGTGATATGGAAGTAGAATGGAATAAGTTTCCTTGCAATGTATAAAAGAAAGAAACATGTGGATGATTGATTGGGTGAGGGCTAATAATGAGTTGTTACTTACAGCCACAGTGAACCAGCACCCACCAGTGCACCATGAAAGATGAATGATAAGTGGTCATGAAACAGTTTTCTGTCGGGATTTCACTTCCCTAGCTAACCATGGTGGTTACGTTAGCTCATATGCTTTTTCGTTTAACCTACCTACTAACAACCGCAAGTTGTTAGTAGGTAGATAATAAAAATAGCAATTGCATCTGTATAAACTATAAAACATCTAATTACCTATTAGTTACCTGTTTTCCTACCTACCTATCTACCTATGTATGAGACCTATTTCTTACAGAAGTGGTTACCAAGGTGAAACCAAATATTAACTCAGTTGAGTTTCATCCACAACAGAGTAATAACAGACATCCAGTGGATGGTGCACTAGTGGGTGCTGGTTCATTTTGGCCGTTGTTACTAAGTAGATAATAGGGTTTAGGGTTACACCGTGTAACATCCATTGCCATGGGCATTACCGGGGAATGAATCGAGCTCTCTTGAGCTCTACCTTAGGTGAGCCCTTTCCTTATTCTGGTAATACCCAGGGCCACTCTCAACACTGAATCAGTCTGCTACAAATTACAATGCTTACACCCTACCATTACTCTCCTTGATTTCATTAAAAAAAGAACTTAAGTGGTGTGTCACATTGTGTGGCCTTGCCATTTACATTAAAAAAGTATCTTAAGGCAAAAGAAGAAGAAGAATTATGGAAATTCAAATATTTCACCCATGCAAAAAAATATGCTTAATCTTCAAAAAAAAATTCCTCTAGAAAACCACCAAAATCCTTCAAGATATTATAATGCTATAGCTAATCTCAAGTTTCAACACAAGCCAAATTATCGTCTTTCAAAAATCCTCATATAAAAATAGGCTTATAAAAATCCCTTATTAAGCTAGCTACTATACTCTATAATGAATCTAAACACAACAATATCCCTTTCCTTGGTAGTAGGCAAGGCCAAAAACAAAATCAAAAATTGTCATCTTGGGGCTGGCATGTCGGTGATTGGAGATATAAGTGACTTGCTTTCCAGGGGTTCAAAAGTGGTGGGCCTGAACTTTGATGAAGAAGAAGAAGAAGAAAAATATACTACCAACTGTGTTCCCCATCTTCTCTCAATTCCTGTAGAAAAATATGACAAGTTTTGTTTTTTAAGCTTTCTCTCTCTACACAGAGAGATGAAAACTTATCCATGTTTGATGGTTGGGTGGGCATGCAGACAAACAACCCTTTCTGCCACTGACCCATCCATCACACACACACACACACCTGATCAACCCAACTTTTGTTTACAATATGTTATGGGCTGTGGCTTCCCATGTGCAAAGTGGGAAGAATTATGGAGGACTTTTTGTTGGTTGTCATCCATGTTCCAAAACTTTCATCCATTAATTTTATTGGAGAAAACTCAATGTCATATGTTATGTATCAGTGTCATTAGTCAAGAACTGGATGACAAAAAACAAGAGGGATGAATGCAGTGAATGAAACCCATGCTTGGTTGAGCATGCAGACAAACAACCCTTTCTGCCACTGACCACCCATCACACACACACACACACACCTGATGGATCCAACTTTTGGTACAATTTGTTATGGGCTGGCTTCCCATGTGCAAAGTGGGAAGAATTATGGAGGACTTTTGTTGGTTGTCATCCATGTTGCATAACTTTCATCCATTAATTTGATTGGAGAAAACTCAAATGTCATATGTTATGTATCAGTGTCAGCCAAGAACTGGATGACCAAAAAAACAAGAGGGATGAATGTATTGAATAAAACCCGTGTTTGGTTGAGCATGCAGACAAACAAAACAACCCTTTCTGTCATGAATTATGCTTCTGTTCGTAGGCAGTTTACAATGCAGAATGGTCCCCACTTGACAGATTATAATTTTTTTTAATTGCCTGCATTTGGGTTTTTATAATTGGGCTTACAAATTTTGAATGTCAGTGTCCAGACCTGATGTTCCAGAATAATTCATGCCAGTTGGTTTTATGTACTGGAATGGGCTCCCAGCTATCACCATTCCAGAGTGTGGAAATTCTCATCAGAATGGCCTAATCTTGGATACGGAATGATTTTTCCTGTGAGTAAGTGAACAGAAAAGATTGTATACGGTCTGATGCTCACCATAAAAGATTCTGGAATTCTGAAATTCATGTGGAATGGGCATCATGTCGGGCAAGGTGCCACTTAAGGTCGAAGCATAAGGGCTGTGTAATTTGCAGGGCTAAAGCACATTCAAAGAGTATTTGCAACTTTCAGGAGGCTGATTTCCGCAATGACCAATTTTGGTAATCACTTCTTGTATGTATGGTGTTTTCTAGAATTCTCTGGCAGCTGATTATGTGAAATAATGTCCCAAAATAAGCTGATCGACAAAAATAATATGTATTATAACAGTATACCATTATAACATTCCACCATAATCTGCACAGGCATTTTCTATGTTTTTCATCTTACAAGGAAATGGCAGAATGGCATTAGAGAGAAGTGACTCCTTTTCATGGATGAAAGTGAAAACTAACTGATGGAACCCCAATTCTTTTGTTAGTCCTACATTTTTTCCCTTTCATCCATGGGACCGGCTGATCCGGTAAGAAAAAAGAAATTGGTACTCCCGGTACCCGACCATAATTTCACTACGGCCACGTATCGGTTGCATTCTCCTGATTGCGGCTACGTACCGGTTTCTAACGGCTTCCTGAGTAGGAACAGTCGTGTCCAGATCTGTGCCGGTAGTTTTGTTTGTTTGTGGTTTGGTTTTTTTTGGGGGTTTGGGGGTGTTTTTTTTTTTTTTTGGGGGGGGGGGCCGAACAGGGGGGGCGGGGGGTCGCGGTTTTTTGCCCCGGGGGGGGGGGGGGGGGGGGGTTGGGGGGGGGTTTTTTTTTATTCTCCCAGGCCCCGTTTTTTCCCCCC